>Ga0123342_1009582_pt1 | contig 11527 bp, 8 predicted proteins | sample Turbeawhitnodule_FD_89960 | JGI IMG/M metagenome (GOLD analysis project Ga0123342, IMG submission 89960) | Root nodule microbial communities of legume samples collected from Mexico - Turtle bean Mexico white nodule | ecosystem: Host-associated > Plants > Roots > Nodule | place: Mexico: Nepantla... | reverse complement strand
TTAGATATCTCATATTTATGTAATGGGCTTAGCCCATATGTTTCTTTTTCCTATATAAACATAACCCTATGTGTTCAATATACACAAGGGATTTACCCTATTCTTTCTTTTCCTTTAATACAACCCTTCCAAGTCCTAACCTAAAGTAATTTTTTTATGTTGTATACTATACCATCATATCAAGAGGAGTGATAGCAACACTCACTCTCCATTAATTGAAATACCTGTAGGTCCCACTAATTTTGGAATGGAACCCACCAAATAAGGCAGGAAGCCTACATAAGTACTAATATTCTACATTTGTGTGTGCGTTAGCTATTATTTACTACTAATATTCTATATAAGTAGACAAGAAAGAATCCATGCATTTTTAATTGACTAATTTAAAAGAGAAAGAAGGGTAACTTCACCTTGAATAGTGTAAACTAAATTCCTTAATATCATAAAACTCAAGCTGGCACTACTTATTCTCTGTTGTTTAACATGTGAACAACCTGGCCACAAAAGTTTGAACCGACTTACCCAAGTAAACCAGCATTTCCTGGCATAGAAGAGATCCCCATGCTAGTTCCCTCAGTAGCCTCTGCCGTATTTGTCTAAGACAAGAGCATAAACATCAGTATCACAATTCACCATTAATGGTGGCAACAATTGCCACTGTTAAGAAGTTATTAAAACTTACAGATGATCTACAAAACTCCAAATGCTGGCCTGCCATGGGCCCTTTTAATTTGGTGCAACACTAAACTACTTAGGTGGTAACTTTTAATATTAGGTTATTCTGGTAATTATTTGATACAGATAATGATTGTCAAACACCCATAATTTCCCATGGCTTCAACCCTTTTGTCACTTGCATTGATTTTTTTCAAATATTTTTCTCTACTACGGCAGTGCATAAGCAAAAGAATACCCTGACTATACAGACATTAGGTTTGGACGTTCAGCTGTATGCCCATGCAAACCATCCTATATATTGTTAGTTTAAATGATGAGAAGCAGGCATTAGGGGACAATCAGTACAATATGCAGAATAGTTACCCTTTCTTTAAACAATGAAATTTCGTTTTGATAAATGTGTAACAAAGAGCATTATTAGGTAAAGCAGGAACTAGAAAGTATCTTCTTGTACATTGCACAACTATTTCTAGATTTAAGTAAAATATAAAAAAATCTAAATTAAAAGAGAAAAATTTAATTATAAGGGAGATGTGAATAAATGATTTAGGTAAAATCTAAAAAATATATATTAAAATAGAAAAAAAAGAGTGTTCAGTGCACAAGGCTCCACCTAGTTGTATACAGTGAGGGTAGATGTACAGAGCCTTGCCCCTATAAGCAGAGAGAGGCTGTTTCCAAGATTTAAACTTGTGACCTTTTGATCACAAGGAAACAATATTACCTTTGCACCAAGGCTTGCCCGTTTAAATTTTAAAGTTATTAATTTAAAACTACAATTTTGAATTTATAAGAAGTTAAGAATGACTAATAATTCCTTGAGGGAGAATATGCTTTTGGATATCTAATGGTGAGTAGAATGGAATAAAATAAGTTGGAATAGAACAGAATTACAATTGCATTGTTTGGATAATTTTATGATGGAATGAAAAAACAGATTGGTTCATCCCATACCTGAATTGGAAGGGAGAAGGGTATCTGACAAAATGAAATGGAACACCCATGCCATCTTATTTTTAACAATCCAATTAATGGAAGCTGGTATTATTTCATTTCATCTCATTCCTTTCCATCAATCCAAACATAGCCTTTAAGATAGCGTATTTTGATTTAAAATTGTTAGATATTATTAGATATAATTAGATATTATTTGATATTATGAGATATTATAGATATTGTTAGATATCTCATATTTATGTAATGGGCTTAGTCCATATGTTTCGTTTCCTATATAAACATAACCCTATGTGTTCAATATACACAAGGGATTTATCCTATTATTTCTTTTCCTTTAATAAAAATATTGGAGTGGTTTACATGAAATCAGAAGTAGGGTTTTAAAAAATTAACTCTGGACTTAAACTTATATTCTTCTCAAAGATACATGTCAATGTTTAGAACCATATTATGCATCTGGGTAACAGTCAAAAAGACTTTCATAGTATACCTTTTCATAATATTGCTTTGCCATCTGCAAAAATTGATCAACAGCTTGAAATGCCTTAGATCGCACATCACTGTTTGAATCATGACAAGAATAACATATAATCACTGAAAAAGGTGACAAATTCGAAGGACAAGAAAGATCTCTATTTAGAATATGAGGATTGGCAAAACATACAAATTAGCACATAGCACAAATATAAAGAACATCCATTATTTAAGAGGCTAACGTAAGAAAATTAAAACATTAAAAAAAGGAATTAAGAAGCCACTGCACAATACAAGAACTTTTTTCTTTAAAAAAGGATTTAACCCACTAAAAAATATTAGTTATAGAGAAATCAAGTTACTTGCAAGCTTGTCGACAAATTGCAAGAGAATATAAGAAAATAAAGCATAAGTAGGATATAACCTGTCAGGATCAATTGTGAGTACCACAATATTAGGAAGAATCCGAGTTGCAATTTCAGTGATGTCATAGTAGGAACCGGTGGCACATAAAGCCATAATGCCTGTAAATTAAAATTTAAAATAGCGAAAAAACACTTTTTGTTGAAAAACTGAAGAAAAAATGTAATAGGTCGATCGGTGTAAGTCTAATACCTGCTCCTCTAGCAGGTGGAAAGGTATCACGTAGAGCACGGACTGTGAATGCATTAATCAACACTCTTTTTCTTGTCTGAAAAAGAGCTCGAGGAGTTATTAACCAATTAATATTTTCTAACAATAAATGCAAGTATATCAACTATCTGAACTAGAAAACATCATTTAATCATACCCCTTCATTTAAGTAGCATGCAATGTTTCCCAATAAGATGGTAGTATTTGTTCGTATGGCTGGTTCTTCATCGACCTACAGAACATATTGTAGATTTTATAAATTTTTGAAAAGCAAAAAACAGGAAAATTGTTCACTTTCCCAGTCAGCTTTCATTCCCCACACATTAATGGTTGAAGCGGTCGGTACCTGTAACCTTGACATATGCTTTAATAATGACCCCGAAAAAGTCCTTTGAGACAACTGCAATTACGAGAGAAATAACATTTTAACAAAGAAAAATTAGCTAATAATGATTTATCAGATAGAAGAGAAGATTTGGGAAGGAAAAGGAACACTAAAGATAAAGGAACTCTTTATAAGTGGGTTGATGTTTGCCATTTTGGAATAGACAGGTTGTCTCGTGGTGCTGCAAAATAGGGCAATCCCTGGCCTTTGCTAATGACGTCCTGCCTGTTGGTGCTGCTGTAATGACCATGTTTAGTTCTAAAGAAAGAGGATCATGTTGTCTCGGCTTAGTTGTTTTTCAGGGGAAGTATTGGTTCGGGTTTGTGCAGATGCTATATGCATTTTGGAGCAGAATTATCTATTTCCATAGCTAATACCAAGAAGGTTATGTGACAGAGGGGTGGAGTTTTTTAGCAGCTTTACTAGAGCCATTTCTGCTTTTGGGGAAGTTCTTGGTCTGTGTTTTTGAAGGCTTGGGAACTGGTGCGGTTGATGTTGTCATAAGGAAAATCAGCAGCTGATTAATTTCTTTTTGGATGGGCTTGTTCTTTTGCAGTTTTGCTTCTTTATTGCTATAGCTATGTCATGATGCAGCCTTAATCTTAGCTTTTTTTATTGTTCTTCTGCTGCATTGCAGTGGCATTCTGGTTGCATATATATACAACTTATATGCGGCACTTGGGCTTCCCTTAAGTGTTGTTTTTGAACTGTTGTGCAGGTGGAAGGTGTTTCTTTGTAATTTTGTTTTTCTTTAAGAAACCTATGTCTTCCCTGATATGAGTTTTGGTTTGTATACGGGTTGAGACACCCCATTAATGTCTCCTCTAATTTATTTAATTCTTTGTTGATAAAAAAAATATCATTCTTTGAAAAATTGTAATGTATCTTGAAAAATAAGCAATAATTTCCTAAAATTTAATAATTTCCAAACATGTACTTATTCAAACACAGATTAATGTAGTTAAAATTTCTTGGTAGTTCTAATAGCAATTGCAGCTTCTCCGACCGTGATGCTAATTCCCAAGCACTGACACAACCCACGCCTCTTCTTAACAAGGCAAGATACTATGGTAATATTACACTATAAACTTTAATAAAATTCTAATGATATATACATGTGCTGAAACTAATTTAAGCCATGTGCTAAATGTGTTAAATTGTAATCATCAGGCAAAACATATCATGCAAACACCAGAAAATTGGTACTAGCAATATTACTGTAATAACAAACTGAGTGCCTGAAATTCTAATTACACCAAGAACACCTCTCGTTTTTAATCTAAAATGAGAAGACAATATTCTTTTGCAACATGAATATTAAAAGACATACCTTTGGAGCCAGAATTAGTATGGACTTAAGAGTAAGTTCCCTCAGAAAAGCAGATGTATCAGAGAACCCGGTAGCTACATGAGGGTAAACCTGATCATAAAATGTCCACAATAGAAGCAAAATATCCACATTGATAAGATGAATCTTCGTATATTAAACCTGGAAAAAAATTAAACAATCTTATTCTGACAACATACCTGCTCATCAACAACTTGTGCTGATAATGACTCCCCATACTGATCAATATGTTGTAGAAGTCCAACTCGAATAGCTCGATCATTTGATATAAAAAGTTTAACAATGGTTGGAAGTACCTATATATAGTGAAATCCAATACAGGCATGAGATGAGTCCTGGTTGGTGAGAGAATCAAACACAAAGAAAGAAGGAAGAAAAGGGGCATAAAAAAGGTATTGAAGTTGTTATACACCTTGACACGGAACTCCTCAGCTGACAGCCCAGAACCCATTTTCAACAATGCAGTCAAAGCCGGGGCAGAAGCTGAACCATATTCAAGTGCAGAAGCTAATAAAGGAAGTAACTGTGAAAACCAAATATTGTCGCATTTATCAATTGGGATAAAATGTTGAACATACTGAAAGTTTTAAATTTGAACTTGCAAAGAGACCTTTTTCAACACAATCTGCTGAGGAAGCTGCTCTGACAAATTTGGAAGCTTGCGGAAGAAAGTGTCTTTCTCAACACTATCTTTCAAACTAAGAATTTCCATGAAATGTATCGTGTCTACTAACTTATTTTGAAAATACTCTGCACGTCCATTACCAACAAACTTAAAAGTTGCAGAGATTATATCAGGACAGAAAACAATAACTATCAGAAGTTCAAAACAAGAAAAACAAGCATTTATAATGTGGTATAGATTGTTGAAGTGGATTTTCTTTTAGCTTGTTTTCACCTGATCATGAAGCAGAAGAATTCCCTCCTAAGTCCTAAATCTGAAAAAGCTAAGATCAATTTATATTAGAAAGTGCTCCCAACAACACTCTTATCATATAAACCATAACCTCTGCATGCATTTCTGCGCCCCCTCCCCGTGATTAATCCTCTTTTCAAGAAAAGCCATCAAATTTCTCTACTCTCTTGTATACAATCTATTCAGGAAGTTAGAGATATACAACACATTCAATTTTAATGGCATTCTGATATGCTAAAAACTTTACTTGAATGCATTAAATCAAACATGAAATCTCTTTCCAAAAATGCTAAGCAACCACCTCAAAAACCTTTTAGCTATAACTAATACTGTGTATTGTCAAAATGCCAATCATTACCAATGTTTCCCATGCAGTTTTAAACTACAGTTTATGACAGTCCTAACGCAGTAAAGCCAGACCAAATGGAAAATATCTAGATATAACAAGCAAAATTTTAAGTAGCCTTATAGAGGAATATACTGTATCCTATAGTATATAAGACAAACTTCAAAACAATCCTTCAAAGTTCAAACAAAGGAGTTAAACTACAACAATGCTAAGCTAACAAAGTTTCTGTAAGAAATAATTATAAATATACCAAGAAGCACTGACCGCTGTTTTCTATAAGCTTTGATGTATTTAATCTCCGAGAGGGCACAGAACTCAGCAACCGCTGGTAATCTGGGAGCAGAGACTGTAAGCCACAAACAAAAGACATGCAGAGATGAAGAATGAATATTTCATTAGAATGAGATATAAAAACGTAACCAACAGAGTAAAGCCTCACATAAACATTATATGCAGTATTAACTAAAACACAAACCAACTGTAAATTCCTAAGCAGGCAGGCTGACCTTAGGAATGGAGACAGTGTTCCGTAACTCCTCCGTTTTGCCCAACTTTAAACCAGAGAATACCTCATAGATTAGACAACCTATAAAATAAGAATTTGTTGGTTTTGAGATGTCTATTCCGTGAACCAACAATATCTGTGGAAGATTACATAGTTTGAACCAATATTACTAATGCATGGACAAAAGGTAACATTTTTTTCTAATATATAAACATACTCTTAAAGAATATTTATGAGAGAAAAGGTTAAAAAAAATACGTAAACAATAAATTCCAAAATAAATACAATTTGCTACTTACTAGGACTGGAAAGATGGGGATTGGTTTAGTTAACTTATAGCACCACTTCTTTATGTAAGCATCTATAAAGGACCAACTGTCCAAAAGCTTAAGCAGTTAGGTGATGGGTCAAGATAGATTTTATATTACTAATACCTCCTTGCAAATAAGCCTTTTGGGTAAGAAGCATAAATAATTTACAGGGAATCTTCCTCTTGCTGAAATTCAGCTTTTAGAAGAACAAGAAGAAGGGGTGGAGGATCAAATTCATTACCATTTTATCATAGAAACTTTGATACCATGTCAAGGACCAACTCTTGCAAAAGCTTAAGATGTTTGATGAAGGTTCAATATCGGTTTTTATATCTTTAGTAAGAAAATTAATGTAGTTTCACAAATACATGTTTCTTTTTATGGCCAGCAATAGATGAAAACGAGTTCCAAAATATAAGTTCTGGGCCCCATGGTACAACCATATTTATTAGGCTAGTCAGAGGACATGAAATGCCACCATCAGCAAGCAAGAGAAACTGTAACAATACCAGAATGTTAATTGGTTGCATTCTACCCAATATTTTAAATTACCATCATAATGCATTATAACTGAGAATAACATACCCATGCCCCAAGAATCAATGGCCCATGGAGGAGACTTCTTAATTCCAGACCAGTCAGATTTTGCCAGTTCTATTGATTTGTATTGTGTTCCAACAAGCCATGCATATTGCTGAATGGAAAACATGCGAGGAATATATATTAGGTTTCTTCACTGCTTGAGTTGTTTTTTTTTTAACGATAAAAGGTTCACAAATCCTAGCAAAGGTCCTCCCCATCCCCACCCTGGGAAAAAAACTCCTTCTTTCAAGAGAGAATACATAGCCATAGCTTGAGAACAAGTTTTGATGTCACATTTGGGTCTGCTAAAGTGTAAGGCCATCCCTTTTTAACCCCATACCAAAAATCGACCCTAAAGTTGACAAGAAAAGAAGGTATACATCCAAACACTAAATTACCAGCATTTGCCCAGAGGAAGTTTCGTTATTCCCATCAAACTCTGACAGAACATCAAAAGCATGGAGTTTCCAGTCCAAAGTTTGTGTGACAACAACACTTGCCAAGCAAACATTAGCATGAACCTGCAACACGCAAAGTTTGTCAAGAAAAAACCAAAAAAGTAACCAGTGAGCATAAAAAACATATTTATATTAGCTCATGAACACTCACGAGTTTACAATCGTTATTTAAGAAGCTGACAGCCTTTGCTATTTGATGCAGGCCCCAAGCATAATATTCATCCCTACAATCCCAATAAGTTGTAAAATATAATAAATGAATACTATTTACTCAATTCAAAAACCAATTGATACAAAACAACAAAATGAAGTTCAAAATCAAAGTCATAGCTGTCATCCTGCATAATTTCAATTTAATGTTACACTCAAAATCATGTGCAATGAAAGTTGCCAAACAATGCTTCAGCAACTGAAGCACATCATGAAGCGGGAACTCCATTGATACCTTTGGGTACCTTGAAGACCTAGCTCCTTAATCTTGTCTGACAGCGGCATGACAGGCTCGGTCACCATATAAATTGTAACCTTGGGAGAACCAGCATCAACAGTTTCAATCTCTGTGCTGTGAAGAAAAGACAAAATATTCGGATGCCTAACCTGAAACAGTGCACCATCAAAAGGAGAAAATCATCCAAAATTTGAAACCCCGCAGCAACACAAGACAAGCAGCGCTTACAGTGCGTAGACGCTTAACACCATTACGACCCGCAGCTAAATGTCCATCCTGAGCATTGCTCCCAGACAGAGAAAATATTGACACTGGAGAACCATCATCCTGAAACCAAAACCAAATTAGTCAGGTATAGTTCCAAATTGAAGCTAACATTGTCATAAACATTATGCACGTATAATTGGACTTAGGAGTTAGTCGTTTAGGAATAAGAAAAATAGGTGAGATTGAGGTACCTTGGAGATGCCGCGAAAATGAAGCCACGAACCCCAAGCAGAAGCGTAAGGTTCACCGATATTATATGGAAGATCTTTGAGGCCGGTGCCAGATCCAGCCACCACCTCTTTCAAGAATTTGAACATTTCTTCGATCCACGATCACAATTCTGATCTGATCACTGATCAACCACGCATGCAACTACCTATAATAACTATAACTCCTGCTATAGTACCGTTTAAGGATCTGAAACATACAACACTCTTCCTCAACGTAATACAACTGGAGGAGGAGAAATTGAAGCAAGTAGCATCGTGGAGGAGGGAAATGCAAATGCTCGGGCCACCTTCATTTTAACGTGCTTTTTAATTTCTTATCTTCCCATAATCATATCTTAACTTTCCTTGGTTTTTATTTCTTTTTTACTATATAAATTATTTAATCGCCTTCAATTTCTCTCTCCATAACCTTTTTCTTCTTCTCCAATGAATTTATCAAAATAAATTCTTGTCAAACAAGTAACAACCACCGTTTCCATGGCACGATACCATCTAATCATTTGATTAAGCATGTGTAATTTACTTTATGAAGATAAAAATAATAATTTTGCTTCCACTATTTAGGGAAAAAATTACTAAAATGGTGCAATTTACTTTTAAAATTACACAATAGGAAAATATAAAAAATTACACAAATGACAGTTCCAAATCAAAATTCTTAATAATGTAGGAAACATCAATTAAATTCATTAATCTGTCATTTTTTTTAATTAAAGTTGTCAATACGGTTGATAAGTTCAGTTGATTTTTTTTTTCAAAATAAATGATAATTAATATTTTTTAAAATAAAAATATATAGTTAAAAAAAATATTTTATAAATAATACCAAAATTTAATTTTGTTTTATTTAAGAAAATGATATATAAAGTTGAAGAATTAAAATGAATTTTTTACAATAACTTTAAATAAATTAGGTTAAAAATGCTTTGTGTGATAAATTAAAAAAATTGATTATTTTTTAAATATTGTTAAAGTTAAAAATATACTTATAAAAAAGGATATAATTTATGTATAAATTTTTAGATTATATAATATATGAAAATACAGATTATATAGTATGTAAAAAGTAATAATATACATGTATTTATGCTAAAATAAATTTATTAAAAAAAAATTAAACTATTGAATATAACATTACAAAGGATGATTCTACCATCTAAATGAACAATTTTCTCAGTTGTGACCTTTATTGCGATAGTAAGAATGTATTTTTGACTTGTTCTAAATTGGTTGATCCATTTCATTATGCAAACAAGTTGTAATTGGTCGTCTCGAGTCTTTACGTTGCATGTGGGGGTTAAGTATGGAATTTGACCCAATATAAGTAGACCAATAATCCTCGTTTCGAACGGGATGAGATTAAACTTGATATGTCTTTCTAATCGTAAGGAGGCTATAATTTGGATCAATGAATGTCGTCATTAGTAAATGACAAGAGGATCAGACGAAAATAATGTGACGACAGGGAAGTTGAAGAGCTTGGAAGTGGCCACAATCACACCACCAATAATTTAATCTAACTGTATATGACTGAGGTCGCCGACAAGGAACGAATCCCCTTAAGCACGGAGTTAATGCATTCCGCTAGATTTGTGGTCATATGACCATACCTCTTTCCCCCATAGTATGCTTGAGTCCATTTCTCTAACAGTATGCGATCTATCGAGGAAACTGCTTGCTTGAACTCAGATTGCAAAGCTGATAGCTTTGCCTCTACAATGGGTTGCTTCATCTCATAAGTTGTCATAAAGAAGTAAATGAAATTAGTTAAATGGTAAAATGTCATAATTATCTCTGAGGGAAGGTGAGGGATGTTATTACCGATGTTAATCAACTGTCATTTGAGCTCGACATTTTTTAATTTTTTTTATTGAAATTAGATGTGATGCAATACACAAAAATGAGGTTGTCTCCTTCTCATCCAACTTCTTTGGATTGTTATGCTGAAATTATATCGGTTCCTCTATCAGTAATCATGCACAAATTCAATTAAGGTGTAACATATTTTCGCAATAATTAGAAGAACCAAATCAGAGCCTTCTGAGTCTTGCCTTCAACAATTGCAAACGCCAATGGAAATATGTTTCAATTCCCATCTTAAGCGATTATGGTCAACAATGTTGCATGGTATCTTTCGGTTTGAAATGTCCCATCAACTTGTACCATTGACTTGCAAAACTTGAAGCCATTGATACAAGGCTTGAAAGACCAAAACACATGATCCAACGTGTAACAAGATTTGTCTTGAACACCATCAACCATACAAGGAGAAGCCATATACTGCACAATTATCCTCAGATTGTTTTCTTTTACTGCTTACAACCATCTAGGAAGATCATTGTAGGATTGTTCCCAATCGCCAACTATGTTGTGCATCAATTTTCTTTATCTCCCATTGACTTCAGAATTTACTAAAAGATGCATGTAATCTCCATTGGCACCCTCCATCATGAGCCACATATCTGTGATGAGGAAAACCATGAGCCCAAGGGCATGGTGAGGAGGAACTTGACCAAAACATAATTTCAGACTTAGGTGTTACCATGAAAAGAGGAAGGTTTAGAAAGGCTTAAGAGACATTGCAACACAAGGTGACTAATCTTTTAGAGGCACTACAAAAAAATGTCTGTGGCGGTATCGCGTACCGCCAAAATTCTTGCCGCCACAAAGTTTAATGTGGCGGTCAAATGAGAACCGTTGTAGCAGACACCATAGTATGCATTGTATAATGTGGCGGTTTTAAGCGTGCAGTTGGCATCAGTTATAAATGTCGTAATTTTAAAACTGGGTAAACCAATTCTAATGTAAATAGTGGCAGTTTTAACCGCCACTTAATACAGTATAGGGTTTAGGGTTTAGGGTTTAGTATGACATTTATAATATACTTTATAACTGTCATAATTCGAATATTAAATATTTAATTTTATTTTTAATATTTATAATAATTTATTTAATTCTATTTTATAATTTGATTTCATAATATTAT
>Ga0123342_1009581_pt1 | contig 11527 bp, 11 predicted proteins | sample Turbeawhitnodule_FD_89960 | JGI IMG/M metagenome (GOLD analysis project Ga0123342, IMG submission 89960) | Root nodule microbial communities of legume samples collected from Mexico - Turtle bean Mexico white nodule | ecosystem: Host-associated > Plants > Roots > Nodule | place: Mexico: Nepantla... | reverse complement strand
ATCGAACTTTGGGACAAATGTTGCGATGCTTTATTTCCGGGAATCCAAGGGTTTGGGAGAATTTACTACCACATGTTGAGTTTGCTTATAATCGAGTAGTAAATTCTACCACATCCCATTCTCATTTTGAGATTGTGTATGGGTTCAACCCCCTCACACCTCTTGATCTTCTTCCTATTCCTATACTTGATGATGTATTATGCAAAGATGGTTTTGAAAAAGCTTCTTTTATAAAAGATTTGCATAATAACATCAAGTTACGAATTAAGAATCACATCACTAGTGCAGGTATCCTCATCTTCGGAGACAGTAGCCTCCACCACTCCTTTTTGCCTTAGGTCAATGGGGCCTAGTTCAGGAGAGGTGAAGCAGAGGTAGTAGCAAGAGGAGGGCCCACGGGGGTTGAGGTACCCACATCGGCAAGAGCAGCCTTGCGACGAGCGACCAACTCACCCAATTTCCTCATTTTCTCTACATCAAGCACCATATCTGCACAAGAAGGCAACAAAGCATAAGGAGCTAAAATCCACGCAGCATGCAACTAGCAACAAATACACAAGCAAAGGCAGGTAAAGGCAGAGACAAGTACCAATATGGGCTTTCAGAAACTTAAGATGGAACTCATTTTTTATCAAGTCAGCAGTGTTGAACACCACCCCCAGGCTGGAGAGGAAGCCACACACCTCACGATCGGGCGGGCTCAAGTCCTCCAGACTCCTTGGCTTCTTGAGTCCAGGTTTCTCCACCCAGTAGAGTGGGAACCCATCCAGCAAGGTAGGGTCGTGCACGCTACAACATACCTTAAAGAACTTCTTCTTAAAGCCTTTGTAGGATTGCTGGAAGAGAGTTAGAAGAACTTTCCCCGCCACTCCGTTGACACTCAGCCACGGTCTCTTGCTAGAGTTCTTCGCCTCGAAGAAGTACAAGAAGATGTCCACTGAGGACGTATGGCCGAAGTGGTTGCAAAGGATAGCAAAGGCCCAACTGTTGGGATGCAGCTAAGCAGAGGCCACGTTAACTTCAGTAAAGAGTGCGCGCACGGACCCCGTAAATGGCAAGCGAAGCTGGATCCGCTGGAAGATTGTGGAGCACATGAAGAAGAAGGGTTTTTCAGGGTTCGCGCGATCATCGATGCATACGGGTTTGCCTTCCCTACAAGGCTGGACCGACACATACGCATCGTGTTCCCTCCCAAACACACGATACTTTTCATCAGCCTCACCCTCATTGTACGTTATTACATCCTTGTTACAGATGAATTTGGAAGTCTCTGCTAAGAGGTCCTGAGAAGCCCAGTGATAGAGGGTTTGGTAATCGAAAGAAGGAGGAGGGTTCAATGTGGTTTTGGTTTTGGCCATCTCGTTAAGAAAACTAAAGAGGGAGAGGAGAAAAGTAGAAAAACGAAGGTTTAGAAGAAGATGATGGTGTGATTTAATAAACCATAAAAACAGAGACTTGAAAACGAAGAACGGAGAAAACGTAAAATGCAGAAAACATAAACAGTCCCAGAGCAGTTATAGCATGTTATGAGCATCAGAATCATAAAGCAAGAGTGATCATGAATTAAAGAACGTACCTTTGAATAAATTAGGGTTCGAAGGTAGAAGTTTTCGAAGAAGAAGAGAGAGTGTTTCGAGAACGAGAAATGTTTGGGAAATGCTTAAGTGAAGTAATGAAACAGTGAAGGGAGCGTAGGGGTTAAGGGGTTTAAACGTATACGAGGGAGCAGAAGCGACAACAAGCCCTAGCCGTTGATCCTACCACATGTACGCTGATAAAAAAAGTATGGTGAGATGTCACTTCGGTGCACTGTTCACGTCCTATCACCAGTGCCACGTAGGTCTCCAAGGGCGATCACTTAGTCTCTTCACTGAAGCAAGTTACAACTTGAGACTTGGGGGCTTCTGTACTGACCAGTCCTTGGTCATTGACGCCAGAGAAGGACCTCAAACATCAGCGCCAGAGAAAGACATCGAACATCAATGTCTGATAGTAATGGTGGGCCACGTAAGGAGGGTCCGATTAATCATATCCGATACCAGTTGAACACCCAGATATGAGAAAAGGTCTAAGTCACGAGAGGATCATGCATGAGGTGTGTATGGTACATTCGGGTACGACACAAGCAAGTGTTCCTTGGAGGCGCCGAGGCCCGTTAGGGTTAGGGTTTCTAAGGGAAGACCGTATGCATGGCACTTGAATGCTTAGGGCACCCATAGAACAGATGGCCCTACAACATTGGTGCATGAGTTGGTACCTTGGCGGCCATATTGTTAGTCGTTGCACTCCAGTAAAGGGAAGTCTCATGTGCCAGATTACGCTAAGATTGTGTAATAGCGGCGCAAGGACGTTCTCCTAGGAACCCTAGATGTGGGTAACAGAACAGAAGTAACCCTAGTTATAACCTATAGAAAGGGTGGTAAGAACCCTAGTAAGGTACACCGTTTCTAAGACTGAAACTACTTTATTCACTTACTGTGTCTTTGCCCCAGTACTGAATTGAGCGTCGAAGTGCAAACGACCGCTAAGGCGCCCTTTGTCTTTGCAGGTGAGAAGTCTTTCAACCCAAGAAAGTTCGATTCTCAGGTGGAGACAGGCGGGCCAAAGACTGTCGTTCAAGTCAACCGACGAGAACAAGTCTCATGGAAGGTGTGACTTCACATGGAAGGTGTGACTTTGCTTTTTCTTCTCATAAGCCCTAAACTCCTATCCACACCTTCCCTTTATGTTATATTTAAAACTACTCTGAAGAAATTACAAAAAGAGACATCAATTGAAGCTCATATACTTATGCTTGTGCCCTTGCTCTTAGTAATCTTTCTAAGACATGATGGATGATGAAATCATGTTTTGGGCTTGGGCCTTAGTTTGGGCTTGGGCTTTTGTTGGGTGATGTGACCCAAAAATACATGAAGATGACCAAGGTTGCTATACTTGAAGGGTCATCTCAACAAGCAAATAAAGACTTCATCAATAGAAGAAATGGACAAGGCCCAAAGCATTTGAAGTTATTCTTATTAGTCTTCTCAGAATGAGGCCCAAGCCCAATTAATATTTTTTTTGTAATATCTTTAGAATAGATTTAAAATAGAACATAAAAAGGGAAGTAGTAGAAAAGTCACATTTTCTAGAATGGGAGTAACTTGTTGGGCGGCATTTTCATATGCCTTTTCATATGACCAACCCTCTACACTATATAAAGAGGTGTTTGGCTATTGTACATATAACATTGATATTGAAATAGAAAGTAGAGTTACTCTCCTCAAATTTGAGTGGGTTCTTTGTGAGACTTGTTCTCCTTCTTCTTAGTCTTATCTTGTGGGTTTTAGGAACTCTCAAGTGGCGGCACTCTCACTCATCTTGGAGCCAATCATCCTTCAAGTGGCGTGACCATTCCCATGTCAACAGCCACATAAGTTTCTTCATCCTTTTCATATTCTTCTTTCATTTCCATGTCATAACAAAACTCTAAAACATGTCTTAATGTTTGTTCTTGTTTCTAATCGGTAGAACTTGTTTGTTTGCTATTTTCAATCGATAGTTGTTGTTAATCTTCATTTTAATCGGTTTAATTGCTTCATTACATCAATCCAATCGGTTCATCTTCATGTTCATGGGTTTCTATTTGATTTAGTGTGTTTGTATCTTAGTTTCATTCGGTTTATTGTTCTTGTTGTGTTCTTGAATTGTTGGAGAATCTTGATCCTAATTTTTGAAAGTGTCTATTCATGAGTCAACTCACATCATTGGGCTTGGGCCTCAAAGTTAAGACCACTAATAAGAAGAACTTCAAGTGTTTTGGTCCTTGACCATTCCTCTTATTGATGGAATCTTCTTTTGCTTGTTGAGATGAACCTTCAAGGTTGGCATCCATGGTCATCTTGTTATGGATGTGGGTCGTATCATGCCCCCCAAGTTGGAGAGAATCCGACCACGAATTTAGTACTCCTGCATACAACAAATTCAGTTTGCTATCAAATAAGACAGTGGAAGAAAAGAAAGGCAAACTTGACTTAACATTTTTAAGCGTTGAGAGTTCAGAAAAAGAGGTCCTATAGACAGACCATGTTGGAAAAGATTGTTTGGGAATGATAATATTCTTTGGAAAAAGTCCTCTTAAAAGGTGAAAACCATTAGGAGGTATGTAAAAATCATTCCTAACATTCTTTAACCAAGATGGTGTGGAAGTGGGAACCTTGGGTAATGAAAAAGACAAAGAAGAAGAACACCTTGGAGGCGCAAGTTGAGGCATAGCACGAGTCAACATGATTGATTTAGTTGATAAGGTATTGTAACTCGGTTTATCATTTCCTTCTTTTTCTTTCTCATTTTCTCTTTTAATTTTCATTTTTATTTGGTCCTCATGAACCTCTTGGGGAGAGAGGGGTTTTAAGGTAACCTTGCGCCCTTGGAAGGAAAAAGACATTTTGGATAGGCCATCATGTAAAACATGTCTATCATATTGCTAATGCCTTCCTAAAAGAATATGGGTTGCTTCCATGGGCACAACATCACATAAAACCTCATCTTTATACTTTCCTACTGTAATGTTTATGAGGACTTGTTTATTTACTATGATTTCTCCTTCGGCACTCAGCCAATGTAATTTATAGGGCTTGGTATGAGAGATAGTGGTTAAGGCTAACTTTTCCACAACTCTTGTACTAGCCACATTAGTACAACTACCCCCATCTATAGTCAAGGAACATAACTTGTTGTTGATAAGGCAGCGGGTGCGGAAAATATTTTCTCTTTGGGTATCATCCAAAGGTTTTGGAATTGTTCCCAATATTCGCCTTATCATCAATAAGTCACCTTCACAAGGTATTTCATAATCATTATCACTAGGGGCTTTTGAAGGGAAAGGGAGTTAGACCTAGAAGAATTATCACTATTTTCACTTACTACTTGACCCCCCTTAACCATCATGGTGCGTTTGGTTGGACAATCAGCCACTATATGACCAAAATCTAAACATTTAAAACATTTTTTACTTGAGGTTTTGGTGGGTGATTTAGGAGTTTAAGGTGAGGGTTTAGAATCCCTTGGTTTGTAAGTGGACTCCTTTTTAAAGTTAGAGGGAAAAATTGAAAGAGTTTTGTGTTTATTTGTCCAAGATGTGTGGTAAAAGCCATCATTATGAGAACTTTTAAAAGAGTTTTTCTTGGAAACTTGGGATTCTACCTTGATGGCAAGGTGAACCAATTTTTCTAAAGAAGTATACTCATATAATTCTACCACATCTTGGATGTCCCTTTTTAGACCACTTACAAAGCAAGCCATTTTGGACTCTTCACTTTCATGCATGTTAATATTAGCTAAAAGCGTTTCAAGTTCCTTAAAATAAGCGTCCACACTTTGTGTACCTTGATGAAGCCTTTGGAGCTTCAACAAAAGTTTTTTCCTATATTGTGGAGGCACAAATCTAGCGCGCATGCATTCTTTGAAATCATCCCAAGAAAACACGGTTGGTCTCTTGTTTAGCCCAATGTCCATTACAAGTTTATGCCATCATTGCATGGCATAGTCTAAGAATTCTAGGGAGGCTAATTTTACCTTTTGGTCATCTTTGACCTCATGCACATTAAAAATTTGTTCTACCTTAGCCTCCCTTCCTAAATACACATTAGGATCACTATCTCCACTAAAACTAGGCAATTTTACAAATGGTAAATAAGGTTTTATCACATTTTGGCGCCTATCTTCATAATATAGCCTCCTCCATTCAGTTTCTTCATCATAACCATGATAATTTGGAGAACTTCTTGATTCATATCTATGATTGGATAACTCTCAAGTGAAAGAGGCCAAAGCAAACAACATTTGCTCAAAGTATTATTACCACAAAACTTTAGGAAAGAAGAAAAGACAATCAAGAAAAGTTTAAAACAAGAAATGATAAACCGAAGTTAGAAAAGAGATATGACAAAACTTTTGAATAGAAGACAATCAAGAAAAGGAACAAAACAAGACTCAAAGAACCTTACTAAACTTTTAACTATGAATAATATTAAAATTATCTAAATAAATTAAGTTAACTAAAAAAATTAATTTTAATTAATAAATTGGAAAATATTGAAATTATATTTAAATATAAAAAATTATTTTTTTATTTCTTTGAATTTTACATTATTTTTTATTTTATTTATAATTAAAACTTTAATTTATTTTAATGAACTAAAATATGAACAACATTAATAATTATTTATTTCTTTTATAAAAGGTAAATTTGTAATCTTACAACTTACACTATTAAAAATAATATAAAATACTCTTACACCCATCAAATCATTCACATATTTCAATAAACTTTTTTTCACACATCCATTCTAGTATATTTCAATCCAAACACCCTCAACTTTTTTCACACATCCACTCTAGCATATCCTAATCCAAACAGTTTCAACTTTCTTCATAATTTTTTCCGGTTTTCTTCTCATATCCAAACACTTTCACTCATCCATACCTTCAATTTTCCACTATCCAATCCAAGCAGTAGGAAGAGAAGTCGTGTCTGCAACCATTAAGACACAAACAAGTTTCAGTCAACCACGTGAAGCTAGAGAAAAGTACAAGCTATAAACACAAAGTGGGAAATTAAAAAATGGATAATATAAAGGCGATTTAGTGCATATGTGCTTACATCATCGCATCCTCCACTTTGAAAGATAATAACGTTCAAAGCCAAAGCAAGGTTTGCTTCGTGGATAACAGAAAGCCAATGATTTGGTATATTTATACTATAACTCTTATGGTCAAAAAGACAGCATCATTTTTAGCTTTTACCACATTTTCTGAGACAAACAAACCTTAGTCTTTGGTCTGTTTCAATGGCAAAAACAATTCATATAGCTGTTGTTTCAAGTCCTGGTTTCAGCCACCTGGTCCCTATAATTGAGTTCACTAAGCGACTTCTCAAGCTTCACCCAAATTTTCATGTCACCTGCATCATTCCCTCACTTGGGTCACCCCCAGAATCCTCCAAAGCCTACCTTAAGACTCTTCCTTCAAACATTCACTCCATCTTTCTTCCTCCAATCAGCAAAGAACAATTTCCCCAAGAAGTATACGTGGGACTCCTAATTCAACTCACTGTTATTCTTTCTCTGCCATCAATACACGAGGTTCTGAAATCCTTGTCATCTAAAGTCCGTTTAACCGCATCTCAAGTCTTGGAATTTGCAAAGGAATTCCACGCCTTGTCCTACTTTTACTGTCCTGGTTCAGCTATGGTATTGTCACTGCTTTTACACCTGCCAAAACTTGATGAGGAAGTTTCGGGTGAGTATAAGGACCTAGCGGAACCTATAAAGTTACCAGGTTGTGTACCACTCTTGGGAGTTGATCTTCCTGCACCAACCCAAAATCGATCAAGTGAAGCTTACAAGAGTTTTCTTGAACGTGCCAAAGCAATGGTTATAGCAGATGGGATTATCATCAACACCTTCTTAGAAATGGAATCAGGTGCTATAAGAGCATTGGAAGAACGGGGAAATGGGAAGATCAAATTGTACCCTGTGGGACCGATTACACAGAAAGGGTCAGACAATGAGGCTGATGGGTGTTTAAGATGGTTGGACAAGCAGCCAAATTGTTCAGTGTTGTATGTTTCTTTTGGAAGTGGTGGAACACTCTCCCAACACCAAATCAACGAGTTAGCTTGGGGTTTGGAATTGAGTGGTCAAAGGTTCTTGTGGGTTTTGAGAGCACCAAACAGTTCAGCAAGTGGTGCTTACCTTGAGGCTGCAAAGGAGGACCCTTTGGAATTCTTACCAAAAGGGTTTTTGGAAAGGACAAAGGAGAAAGGTTTGGTTGTGGCTTCATGGGCACCTCAGGTGCAAGTGCTTGGTCACAGTTCAGTTGGTGGGTTCCTAAGCCATTGTGGGTGGAACTCGACTTTGGAGAGTGTGCTAGAGGGAGTGCCTCTAATAACATGGCCACTCTTTGCAGAGCAGAGGATGAATGCAGTGATGTTATCCGATGGACTAAAAGTGGCATTGAGGCCAACATTTAACGACGATGGCATAGTGGAAAAGGAGGAAATTGCAAAGGTCATAAACTCCTTGATGGACGCAGAAATAGGTCAAGATGGTTCTTCATTCTGCTGCTAATGCACTGAAAGATGGTTCTTCAAAACAAACCTTGTCACATTTGACTAGTCAATGGGAAAATTAGAGTGAGAATTATTAGGAACCTAGTTTTTTTCTTAAATTGTTTTCCTATTAGCTGTGCTTTGTGCTTTTCCTAGTTTGTTTTCTTCCTGGATTGAGTAGTTAACTATCCCTGATACATAGGTAGTTAACGGTGATTGTGTGGTTTGGAAGATGTATCTTTGAAACATAACATAGACATCTTAGTTTAGTTTTAATTTGAATTTCAAGTTTGATTATAGAAGGGTAGATGTTATTTTTAAGTCATTTCTTGCAAAGATAACTCCCAATTTCAGAAGTTGTTCAGGACACATTGACCACATGCTCAAGCTACTTAAGGGCATAAGACAGATATATACCCTTTCGAATCATGAGAAACTTGATTCACTTCGTGCATCACTCGTGACTTCATGAGGTGTGTACCTTCCTAAAATGTGATCGGTCTCAAACTCAAATCACTTCATGCACAATTCAATAATTAAGGGATTCTAATCCACCTATATCATATATTATGATAAGGGATAATGAAGGAAGAAACACAATAAGATTAATATGTTTCAATTGAATTATTAATTTATTTCAATTTTCTTCTATAATTTGAACTTTTTCTTTTAATAAACATTCACTCAATTAACACACAAGTCTCAAATAAAAATAATGTTAATACAAAGTTTTAGATATATAAATATAATTATTATAACTACTTTTGTAAATCACACCCATGAACAGTATTTTTGTAATTGAGCTCGAAATGTTAAGTAGATAGGCTTTATGATGACATACACATTGATAAGACAGACAAACTAGTGAAGACGAACAATTTTATATCATCATTAGATGATCTTCAACTTTCATATTGTTTATGATATCAAATGGTCTAACAACCTTAACAAAGTTTAATGAACTAATATTAATACTAATAATAACATGAATCTTATTAAATTATACCAATTTTCATTTTCAGTTTCTTTAATTTTTTATAATCCTTGTAATGAACAAGCTTGTCACTTTTTTGTTTTAGTATTCTATTTTCCTTAGATATTGCAAAATGACCATGCTACAAATTAATTCATGTATAAATTATTGATTTGAAAGCACAAGGTTTTAGGAAAGTAGAGCGAATCAAAGCCACGTCCAGGGCCAATATAAAACTTAAGATTTGGGTGAAACCATAAAGCTAAAGAAAGAAAAAGACAAAGTAGGTAATAAATAATAGATATAGATATAGATATACCGTTGGTGTGGATATGCATTATGCATCATCATCCCTCTGATAATTTGAAAGCTATGCATAATAACACAGATTTCAAGAATTTGTGAGCACGTTTAACATCTATATTCTGTTCTCATGACAAAAACTAATCGCATTGCAATTGTTTCAAAAGTCCTGGTTTCAGTTATCTGGTCCCAATAATGAATTCAGCAAGAGACTTGTAAAGCGTCACCAAAATTTTCATGTCACATGCATCATTTCCTAACTTAGTTCATCGCCATGATCTTCCAAAGCCTATCTTAAAACCCTTCCTCCATTCGTAGACTTCAATTTTCTTCCTCCAATTCAAAAAGAACTATTACCACCAGGAGGGTACGTTGTTATTCATTCCCTGCCATCAACCTGTAACTGCGTTGATGTTAGATGTTCTTCCATTTCAAGCGATGGATTTTGCAAAGGAATTCAATTCGTTGACCTAGTTTTACTATCTTCTTAATGTCTTTGCTTCTTCACATGCCAAAAATTGATGAGCATATTTCAGGTGAGTTCAACAACTTAGCAGGACCTATACACTTACCAGGTTGTGTTGGGGCAGACCTTCCGGATGCAATCACAATCGATCAAGTGAAGTTTAGGAGCATCTTCTAGAACGTACCAAAGGAGTGGTTGGGGCTGATGGGATCATTCACCTTAGAAATAAAAAAGGTGCTATAAGAGGTTTGGAAAAGTTTGAAAATGGGAAAATTAAATTGATGAGTATTTAAGATGGTTACACGAGCAACCACATTGTTCATTTGCTATATGTTTCTTTTGGAAGTGGTGGAATATTCACAAATCAGTGAGGTAGCTTTGGGTTTGGAATTGAGTGATCAAAAGATTCTTATGGGTTTTAGAGGACCAAAATAATTTTGCTAGTGCTGCTTACCTAGAACCTACTAATGAAGACCCTTTAACAATTTTTACCAAGTTGTTTTCGTAAAGGACAAATGATAAAGGTTTGGTTGTCCCTTCATGGCACCTCGGGTGAGTCTCCATATGTCTCACCACTAAAATTCAATATTCCACTTTACAATTCAATATATTATTATTTTAATTATATTATTTTATATTTTTTAATATATAGTATAATATAAATGTAAAGTATGAATATTTTGTCTTATATCGTGTGAAATTTTATTTTATTTTTGGATATGAATCACCTTTTTCATTTTTTTTAGCATAATTGAAGGAGCATTCATTGTAATCAAAGGGAGGTTATTTACCGTTCACAATTAATTGTTATCAAAGAGAGGTTATTTACCGTTCACAATTAATTGTTATCAAAGGGAGGTTACTTACCATTCTCAATTAATTATTTTTTTTTTTGTTGTGTCCTAGAACCACTATATATAGTGGTTTCCTTAAAGCAATGTAACACAACAAAACCAACAACATACACTTGCTTCCTCTCTCCTTTCATATACTCTTTATTTTTCTTCTCTTGGGTGTAAGTGTTTAACCCATATAGAGAGAATTTGTTTTGGGGTTATTTATCTATTAGCGTGAGAGGAATTCATTGTACTCCCAGTTCCATTATAGTGGAAGTTTTGGCTCTCTTGTCTGTGGTTTTTTACCTCTATTTAAAGGGGTTTTCCGCCTAAAAATTATGGTATCATTCTCATTTTCTGTTACTTTAATTTCTCATAATCTTTGGTTGAAATTATCACGCTTCCACACACGATATCCCTACAAATTGGTATCAGAGCTTTTCAATAATTCAACCAAGATTTGTTGTTCAATAATGTCGAAATTCGATATTGCGAAATTTGATGGTAAAATCAGTTTTGCTACCTGGCGAGTCCAGATGCTAGTTGTTCTCACCCAGAATGGTTTAAAGAAAGTTCTGACAGGTAAAATGATGAGGCCAACCACTGTGACGGAGGAGCAGTGGGATGAGATGGATAAAAAGATATTGTTTGCAATCCAGTTATGCTTGTCCCGTGAGGTGTTGCGTGAGGTCATCAACGAGAAAATTGCAACAGGCATATGGAGTAAATTGGAGATACATGACCAAAAGTCTTGCAAACAAACTCCGGTTAAAGGAGCGACTCTTTACACTCTGAATGTCCGAAGGTACTCCCATCCAATCTCACCTTGATGAATTTAATTCCATCATAATTGATTT
>Ga0123342_1009580_pt1 | contig 11527 bp, 7 predicted proteins | sample Turbeawhitnodule_FD_89960 | JGI IMG/M metagenome (GOLD analysis project Ga0123342, IMG submission 89960) | Root nodule microbial communities of legume samples collected from Mexico - Turtle bean Mexico white nodule | ecosystem: Host-associated > Plants > Roots > Nodule | place: Mexico: Nepantla... | reverse complement strand
TTCCTTAGAGTTCTTGAGTTTTACTCTTAAGTAATTGGTGGTTCAGTCGCTGACTTGGGCGTCGGAGCGCGATCGGCCGCAGCGGCGCCGTTTCGTCTTTTGCAGGTTCTTGAGGTGGATCGCAGTGAAGGACGGAGGCTGACACGACGCATACGTCGATCCAAGTTTGACGAGGCAAAGCTCCAGCGTTTTGGTCAACAGACAGGATCAAATAGTATAAGTAGTCTTATTTCTTAAGTAATAATATATTTTTTTAAACTCATTTCAAATATTACTATTTAAAAAGTATAATACATTGTGTATTTTTTTTATCAATATTTGATCTCTCTTTCACTATTGTTTAAAATTTTTGTATCCTTTTTAAGTTTGTGAATTTTGATTTTATTCATGTTTTTCCGTTACACTTTTTATTCTCTTCTGAAAAACATAAATACAATAAAATATTTATATAGTATTTTATGTAACATCAATGTTCATTGTATAAATGTCACAAGTGATTGTTTAAAGAAATTTTTTTATATTATTTTTGAAATATTTATTTAATTGGTAAACGTTTTTAAATAAAAATCATAAATTACAAGAAGAAAGAACTAACTACTTTCAAAGAACTCATGCCAATGTATTTAATAAAAATATTTTTATAAATAAATAATAAAATATATATTTTACTTAAAACGTTATTATTATCATTAGAAACACATGTATGTCTACTTTTTTTTATTATAATATATATATATATATATATATATATTATATTTAAAATTTTATTTATTAAAAGAAAAAATTTAAAATTATAAAAAGCATTAAAACTATTAAAATTATAAAAGCATATATATTAGATAAAGTATTGTAATCCCCTTAATCAGTAGTCCGATTTCCCACAATCACTTCTTTTCTTCTTTCTCTCCATTTTCTCTCTCCAAATCTCTCTCTTTTTCTCTTCGTTTCTCATTTTATACCTCATCTATTTCAAGAATTGATCACACCATGCAGTAGCTGAGGAGTTAAGGTACATTTTTACCTAATCAGATTTTCAAACAAAGTTCATTTTTTTTTTCTTTAAAGATCGCTTATTCTCTATTTTTCTCTATGGTTTAGTCATCAATCTTAATGGAGTCAATTGAGAAAAGTTTTTCTCTCAACTTGATTAAGCTCATACTAGAATTTGGTAATGTTTGGATAACTTGTTTTAGGTTCCTAAATTTTGGTGTGGTACCCGGATTGAGGTAGACTTTCCATAAGAATAAGGAATTTCAGGTAAGGGAAACTAACTTTAGTTTTTAATAGTACCATAGGCTAGAAGATCTGAATATGGAGGGGACGTGGTCCCAATATTCAATTTATCTTGCAGGAATGTTTATTGTTTATATATTGTGTTGTTTGTTATATATGGTTTAAACTTGCAGATTGTTGAATGTTGTGGATTGCGTTTTCAATGCTATTGTATGATGAAAATTGTATGGAATTGAATTCATACATTTGGGATAATGTATGGGCTGATGTTTGTTTGTTTATTAAGTATTGATGCATATGTGGTAACAGAGATCTCCTAGCTTCAGTCATGATCTAAGTCACATAAACTAAGATATCAGGTGGTGAGAAGATGATGGGAGAGTTCATGCATACCATGACATATGAGATGCACGACTTATGTTACATTGAACTTACCTTGATCCTTTCTCTTGGATTCGTTGGTAATCTAAGTCTTGAGTATTGGATCAAGTGTTAGTCTCTGGTAGGACTTACTTAATACGGGTCTTTCGGAAGGCATCAATTGTTATTCTGTTTGTTAAATATCCTAGATGTGTAGATCCATGCGGAATCTATGTGATTGTTTTATGTTGGGATTTGAAGAAGATTGAATAATTGAGAAGTTGATCCATGTAATTTGGTTTGCTCCTTTGATTTAATTGTGTGCACTATAAAATTTTATTTTCACTAGCTTATTCTTGTTTTTCTTGTTGTGTTGTGATCCGTGAGGACTGTACTATGTATATGAGTAGATGATCATACAGGTATAGAAGAGTCTTAAAGGCCTTATAGTTTTGTTTTGAGATATGAATTTTATATATTTGTATTTCTATAAGTCCTAATCATGTATTAGAAATGTTTTGAAAAACTCTAAGCTTGTATAGAAACATGTAGAACTTGTATTGTAATAGTTAGATGTATTTTTGGGGTGTTATATTATTTATAAAATTTCATTACAATAATTAATAAAATTAATTATGTTTATAACGATAAAAATGATAAAAAAAATCCATAGAAAAAAGTAGTTGCAAAAGACAATTCATATTTATTATGTTTACAAGGGTAAAATGTATATCAAATAAGATTAGAAAAGACAATTTTCTTCCATGGAAACACATGTGCTTTCCTATTTATTTATCTACATTTTTTAAATTCAAAATAATATACTTTTAAGAACATATAATTTTAAAAGAATAATTCAAAAATTGAAAAAATTGCATATATTAATTATTTTAAGAGAGTTTTATTGAGTTGTGTACTGGACAAAGTACTCGGGGCTCATTGCTCGAGGGTCGGATCTCGGTGCATGGTATAGGTAGGTCAGCTCAGCTGTTGGGCCAGTAAAATGGGCCATGTTTGGTCAATATGGCATAGTTGAAGTAATCTTTTATATGTGAGCATAAGGCTACTAATGAAGGGTATTTATGAACATAAGAGTACATTTAGTACATGCGGTGTCTAGCTCAAGTAAAACATTATCTATAGAGCCTAAGCCCAAGAGAGTTAGGGTAAAGGAGAATAGGTTGCATGCATGGTACGTGGAGGCTTGTATGCCTCCAAGGGGCAGATTGGGCCCCTGATGTTGGTACATTCTGTTAAGATTTTATGCACTCCAAGGAGATAAGATTTTGTGCAGTTGCAGCACTAATCAAACATGCTTTCATTGGAGATAAGGTTCTCGTGAGAGAAGGTCGTTACAAGAGGTAACCTAAAAGTAGTCTATAAAAGGGACTTGAGGTTCCTGGGAAAGGTACACCGTTTCTAAGACTGAAACTACTTGCTTACTTACTCATTGTTTCTTAGCTCAGTACTGACTTGATCGTCGGAGTGCAATCAACAGGTAGGGCCCCTCTGTTTCAACGGACCGCTTTCCAACATCCAAGAGGAAGCACAAAATCCACCAGAAATAGGAGGAGCCACCGCTTGTCTTTGGAGTCAACCGGCGACCAGGTCAACCGGCAAGAACAAATTGTTTAATTAAAAGTTACAATAAAAATAGCTAAATGTATATCCTTATTAAAATTTAAATTTGTTTAATAGAAATATGACTTAAAATATTATTAGAAAATCTATCTCTTTAAAATTAATAGGATTTACAGTCCTATCAATGCTCACACCCAGAGAGAATTTATAGCTTTATTAATTCTTAATCACCAAGATTACAAATATGGATAATCAATCCATAACCAATAGCAAAGTATAAATCAAAACATGTTACCACACAGTAGAAACAACTCACATAATCAGTACTTGATCACAACCTTCTTGAAATCTTACAGTGCATAAATGACTGTATGAAAATTGTTAAAAGCTCTTCGATTACTTGAAAATATTGAGCTCAAAAGTTGTGCTTAGTAGAGCCAAGTATGTTAAGACGCTAGATGGTCCAGTAATCGCTAAATGGTCTATCACCAATTAGACAGTCTCATGATAAGAGAGTCTATGAGTGTTGATGATAATAAACACTATAAGATGTGTTAAGAATTCTAACGAAGCTCACTCATGTGCAAATTTAAATAAAAATTCATTAGACATTTTAGGTTGATTAAACCTATTAGACGATCATGTGTCAAACAATCTTATTGTGCATAGACCAATAAGAGGATCTCACAATATGAAGGGTATAAAGGTACACTAGATGATCTCATAAAACATTATTGGAGAATCAAGATGCTAGAAAGTCTACAATGTCAATCTAATAAAAGGTCTCACTTGAGTAAAAATAACACACGATCTAACAAGAGAAGGTCACACTAAAAGGTCTTCTCAGAATACATTTATTCCAGGATATAAAGTTTGGATAATTCAAGAATATCAAATATAATGTTTCAGTGATACCCATGCATGATTTTTTATAATAATAATAATTATTATCTATAATATGTTGAACAAGATACTTTGATGTCTCCAAATCCAAGAAGAATGCTTGAAGACTTTGTTGCTAGTTTTATGTGTGTGTCTAGTAGTCTTTGAATTGTTAATCCACTATTTAAAATTATCCAAGGTTAATTGAATCTTAATCTTTTTAAAAAGATGAGTTTTCTAAAGAGTGTGAAATTTCAACCTGTTGAAATGTCGATTCAATCGATTGTTTGACACTTAGTGGCTTTTAAAATCACTTTGAAAAGCTTGGCTTTGTTTTGACTTTTTTTGTCAAACTAATTCAACCGATTGTTTCAAAAATTCAATTGGTTGTTTTTATGAAAAACCTTAACAAAATTTTGTTAGGATGTTCCAATCTATTTTAAATGATTCCAACTGCTTTTGGTTCTTGATTTAACTACTTTAACTATTTGATTGGAGTATAAAAAGATTGTTTTACGCTCCTATGCATTAACTAAGAAAGAGAGATCAATCAAAACCAGTTTTCAAGATTTTAAAGATTTTGGATCATCTTAAGTGTGGAATAGGATTGTCTTGTATTTTATGAACTTTAATCTTTGATTTACCCAGGTGTATTCTATTCCCTTCCTTCTTGAATATTGTATTTCTGTGTGTTTTGGTGTGGTGCAGTTTCAGAAGGTGATTCTGGAAACTGTGTAGTTTGCCAAAAGTGGTGTGTGTTCTTGAGGGGTTCAAGATCATCACTTTTGGTGTGTGGTTTGTAATCTAGGTTTGATTACATAGTGAATTCTCAGTGGTTAGCTGAGGAATGGATGTAGCTATTGGTTAAGAGTGAACCAATATAAATATCTTGTGTGAATCTTCCTATCCCTACACTCATTAAACTATTTTATCTTAGGAAACCTTAGTCCACCACTTCTTATCGCAGAAACCTCCTTTTTCATCAAGCTTTCACATTCTCTTTCATTCATTCTACTAATTGGGTCATCACCTCTCACAAGCACCTTCCTCATTAGGTTCATAAGGTCAATTACAAAAGTCTATGATAAATCAAGAAAAATTGAATCTACATGGATTCTTTTACAAAATTTCAGCAAATTTGTTTCAACTTTAAAAAAAATCATAGAAAGTAATAGAGAACTTCCAATCCAGCAAACCATATGTCCATATTGAAGCTCCAATAATATATAATCCAACGCAACTAAGATAAGCTAAAAATAATATTTTCAAAATAAGTTATGCCAAAACAACGAGCAAAGGTAAGATTAGCCGAAAATGAAAAAATGAAAGTAAATATGTACATTGAACCCAATTTATTACTAATAAAAGGAAATAAGTTAAAAATTGAAAACAAAGTATATGAAAAATGTTTTCAATGTACAATAAAATTATAAATGTATGCACAAAATATGCATAATTGTTTCTTTCATTAGAACTATTAGGCATGTTGATTGGATTTCTAATATCATTTAAGTAATTAAGAAAGATGAAAAAAAAGATCAGAGTTTGCATCAATTTTAGAGATTGGAATGCAACCAGTACTAAAGATGAATATCGTATATGTCAATCGATTCAGTAATGTACTTCTATAGACTCATAGGGCCTGGATAGTACCTGGAATTGGATGTAACAATTGTCTTTGCTGCCTTAACTGTTGTTTATTACAACTGCTTTAAATGTATTCTAACTTGGTCGGTCGGTCACCAAGACTGAGTGATATGGCTTGTTCGGTACCGACCGGTACAAATAACACGTAATGTTATGTCTTTTAGATGAATATTTTGATTATGATCAAAATTTTGTAGCTAAAAATGACATCTCATAAATAACTTTTCGATATCCTGGATCATTAGGAACTTCTGAATAAATAGTTATGGCTTTTGGTTTAAAAGATTCAAGTGGAACTTATTCCTTGTCATAGAATTATGAATTTAATATTTCATAATTTAATTAATAAGTTTATGCAAGTTTATGTGGATGATTGAAATAGATGATATATTAATATCATTGAACAAGTAAAGAAAAGCACTAGTACAATCTTAAAATTTCATTTGAGAGAATGAGAAATCATGGTTTAAAAGTGAATCCTTTGAAATGTGCTTTATGTATTTCATTTGATGAATTCTTAGGATTTATAGTACGTGAAAAGGAGATAGGGATCGACAAAAACAAAGCAAATGCAATAATCGAGACTTCTCCTTCTAAATATTTGAAAGAATTACAAATTTTGTTTGGTGAGATAAACTTCTTGAGTAGATTTATCTCAAACCATAAAGACTTCACATAGACACTTTGAAAATAAAAGTACATTTAAAAAAAACATTTACTTCTTTTAAACGCCTCACCGCTATAACTATTAATAACTATTAATGAAATATATTATCTTAAAATATATCTTTTTAAATTTTTATTATATTTTTTCTTTTTTATTTAAAATCATCTTGTTCTTTGACGAACATCATACTAATGATAAATGATTGACTTTATTAGATCAGTCGCTATTAAACAACTATGTAGGTGCAAACCTCATCTTTAAGTTGAGTTAGTCTTAAAATTTATTTCTTAAAATAAATAGATAATCAAATAATTTATATTAATATAAGTATAATAATCATTTATTTAAATTCAAAATATTTATATTATTTTGGAATATTTGTTGAATATTAAATAAAAACTACAATAATGATAAATTGAAAATGTTAGAAAGGTTAGTCACTAACACGTACTTACAGTTTGTCTCTAAACGAAGAAGTGCATTTATTGAGTCACATTAATGAAATTCAACACAGGTTATTTTTATTTCATGAATCTAATTTAAATGAACGGTTTAAAGAAGGGAAGCATTAATATTGAGACGATAAGCTTCGCTGGCCTGAGTCCATTGGTTATCCAGACATGCATTTGGTTGCATGTTTCTGTCATCCAATTTCATCAATCCCTATATGGCCATATACATGTTCTTCATTAATTATTCATCAATGCACCAAATATGAAAATTTATTGTCTTGGTCCAATTCAACAACTGCACCTAGCTATTATTTATAAATAAAATTCTTAACCATACTTCTTATTTACATGGTAATAAACTTTTATATGTGGATTTTGGAGTAAAGGTTTTACTTATGTTTAAAGTTATATGGATTAAGTATTTAACTTCTTGAGATTTTAAAAATTCTCTGTTAAGAAGAATTTTCATGAATACAAGTTGGTAATTTTTATATTTTCTGAAAATTGTTAAAGCCCATTTAAATTTGTATTTATTACATTATCTATAACAAATAAAATGATTCATAATCGATTATCATATACAATTTAAATTTAATTGATTAAATTGTAACTTAAATTATAATTGATTATAAATACAATGTTAATTAATTACATTCTCTTAAACATGTTAATCGATTATGGTATGAATTATAATGAATTAAACAGATTTTCTTAATCAGTTATGTACTATATTGATCATCAATGACAAAACTTTCTACCTAGATACCACACTTTAGATGGACTACGTCCTTTCTCATTTTCTTTTTTCTTTTTTTATAAAAAAAGTTAATAAATACAGTTTGATAAGATTTGGATTAATACAGTGTTTTAAGATTTTAAAGATTGAACATCTTATTTATACAATTTTAAAAAGACTAACTTAGAAATTTACTAGGTGAATCATATATATGTAACAGTTTTTGCATTTGAAAACAAATCATGTATGAAAAATAATCAAGGAATAAGATAATGTATAGTTTTTAAACATTTATTTTTAACTGCAGATGATTGTGATCCAAAATATTATTTTGAAAGAAGCGATGTAGCTGATTCACAGTCCGACAAGTTCAATCAATCAGTCCAACAATTTTAAAAAATTAATATATTTATTCAAATGTTTTTCTCTTTCTATTACCAATTATACACATGAGCAAACAAACCATCATCATACCATATCATTACTCTCTTAACAAAATATTTATGTTTGAGAGCACGAATCAAAGTCATATCCCATTTAATTTGGAAAGCTTGCTCATCATCACCCATGTACTTTCTTAACCTGCACTACACAGGAACAATAAACATTATAATAAAATTTTTAAACGTTTAAAATAGATGAATGAAAATAAATTTAAAATGATAAATAATATTTTAAAATTTAAATTAACAAATAAATAAAAATTCGTAATTATACAAATGAAAAAGATTACCACTACACTAATTCTTTCGTTCTGTAACTGTTAGTTTGATTAGAGTTCACAATATTGAAGCCTTAAGATGATAGTTTAAGTCAAATTTACAAAAATGGTTTTTCTAATTCATGCTTTGACACTTTTCTAACAGATATTGAATGCATCAATCATGTATCTCTCTATCTATTTCTAATAAAAATCCGTTGCAATTAAAATTTTATCTATTTATATTGTTGTCTTAGTCTTATGAAATAACCTTTCGTATATTAAAGAATGAAAAATTCAGCAAAACCACTCACTGTAGATTCATGTCTGTATTTCATGTACTTCAAATGAACTATATACAGGGAATTCAATTATGGTGATTAGCCCTTTTATATCAAAATAATCATTATTTTATAAATTGTAATTTGGTTCAAATTATTATTGTTTTAAGAGTTAAAAAATAACTTTTTTCTAACTGTACTATTCCTTCTATAATATTTTTATTAATACAAAACAAAAGAGCACTGATAATGTAAAAGGGGTGATGTACTGAAAACCACTCCTATACAGTGATTTTCTTAATCTGTACCCAGGACTTGAAATTATAATTATTTTCAGAGACTGGATGGAATAAGCATCAAATTAAAGCTGAATTGGACATTAAACTTACTAATCATTAAAAAGCATCCTATGTTTGCAAAATCTTAGATCATGATTAATATGAATACTATGGCGGAATTTATTTTTTGAAATCAAATTCTTCGTCTCAATTCCTGAAACTATATTAAATTATTATTATTTTTTGGATTTAAGTTCTTCACGACTCTAAGTGTCTGAGACTATATTAGATAAATGGGAACAACTTTCTTTTAGCATATAAAAAACTTGCCTTATTCTCTGTGTAACTGTAATCCTTCAAAGCTTTGGTTCCTCTGAGTGAGCCCTTTTGAGAAGTAGTTGAATGTGGCTTACCAATATGGAAGTGATGAGGAGGAGGAACAATGGAAGAGTGTGTCTCGGGACCCCTATAATCAATCTCATATATCTCATGCAATCCTTCAGATTTCACTATAATTCACAATAAATTCATCAATATGACCACCAACAAATCAACATCAACCTTAGCCAAGACTTGTTAAATAGTGTTATCATATAAACATGCATGTATGTAGTAGAGAGAGAGAGTGTGTCCTTGTGTTGGTGAATTAAAGATGCAGCAAAAACAAACCTCTTGAGAAAGGAGAGAGAGGAAGGATGAGAATGAAGAGAAGGAAGTAGGTGGTTAAGGTAAACTTAATCTCCATAAGTGAGATGATGCAAGTTTGTTGAGATTTTTGTTGTTGCTGTTTGAAAGTATTGGAAGAAAGAAGAAAAGGTTGGGATGATTTATAAGGAGGTAAAGGGTTGGAAAGGGGTTTTAGTGAATTATTAGAAGTGGTGGGGACAGAGTGGGTACTCTCACTGAAAATTCACAGCTAATGTTCAGTGTGCTCATGACCATGTCTCTCATTTGTTTATCTTTTTCTGGTTTGTTTCAAGACAATATATATCGAAATTATCGCCATCCACACACTCACACAGCAATAAGTTGTGAGATGCCGGTGTCAATGTTTTGGTATGGAACATTAATGCTTCTATTCCATACCCATATTGAACAAACATATTATGCCCTTATTTTTCTTAGGGTTGATAAATTTTAGGTGTGTGTGGGCGAAAGTTTTAATTGGGTAAGTTTAATTTTGAAAATGATTTCAGACAATAGTTACTTGTGAAGTCTTATGAGCTTGTATGGAACTCATTAATATATGTTCTTAAATTTCAAGCTTCAGAATTGGACTTGGTCTTGAAATTAGTTAAGAGAAAGAGATGAAGTATGGTTGGGACAAGTCCATGTGTGTATAATTGAAATCTGTCACAAGGAGGGACATAATATGTTTCTTTCAGTGATTGTGTGTATATATTATATATACTCATGACGGTACTCCAATTAACTACAGACTCCAACTTATGTAACATATAAATAACACTTACTTCAGAATTGATTCTACACTACAAAATCAAAGTGACACGGTTAAAAAGGAAAACCACTATTTGCTGTTTCTTTTTCACTGAAATTTGATTCATTTTTTCTTTCTTACCACGAAAAACTATATCAGACATAGTAAAAGGGAAATTGTTCACTGAATATTTTAGTATTTTATTAAAAAATATAGATTTAAATGACTTAATCCTTCGAAACTAACTCAACAATTGTTCATTTCCTCTATATTAGGTTGAGTTTGAATGACAATAAATTTAATATTTATTTTTCAATACTAAACTAGGAGCATGTTTAAAATATAATGGAAAAGCATTCAATCACAATACTCACATAACAGATATACACAAAAGATCACAACATAACAGATATACACAAAAGACCTAGAACCTTAATCAGGAAGATTGAACCTAAATTAATGCAAAAAATATTCTTGAAGAGGCCAACCCTAGTGCGTTATAAATGGTAAGAGTGGGAATAAATATTCTTCTAATTGGGCTAGGTATTTTAGGATTTTTATGCTCTAATTCGTGTAAAGTAATACTACAAGAAAAAAATAATTAGTTTCCACATATTTGTGGGGCTAAATGTGGACGCATTTTTCGTCGACTAAACCCACGCAAAACGGATGCAAACTTAAAAAAAAAAAGAAAAATTTATAATAATAAAATTTTAAATTTTTGAAGGTTTAGCCCACGTTATGCTTTTGAAGCTAAGTCCCCGCTATGCCTTTTAAGCTAAGTCCCCACTACTTAAACGTTTTGAAGGTTCAACCCACGCTATGATTTTAAAATTAAAAATAATAAAATTATAATTAATTTATTTCAAAATTTCTAGTTGTTGAAAGGTGCTGAACTCGAATATGAGCCAGAGAGCCCACAAAACTGCTGAGCGAACATTTCTTCCTCCACTCCTTCTTCTTCTTCTTCCTCCACTCCACAAAACTCCGTGACGGTGACCATGCTTCGACCGTGAACGTGCAACCGTGAACATTCATCCTCCACTCCTTCTTCTTCTTTGACCATGACCGTGCTTAGACCGTGACCGTGCTTAGACCGTGAACGTGCGACTGTGAACGGTGAGTTTCACATTTCTTCCTCCATTCCTTCTTCTTCTTCTTTGACGACCGTTAATGAGTAACCCTAGGTTCTTGATGTAGGTTTCCCATATACTTGCTTTTTCTTACAATTATGATGCTGATTTGTGTAACCCTAGGATGATTTTTCTTCTT
>Ga0123342_1009577_pt1 | contig 11530 bp, 8 predicted proteins | sample Turbeawhitnodule_FD_89960 | JGI IMG/M metagenome (GOLD analysis project Ga0123342, IMG submission 89960) | Root nodule microbial communities of legume samples collected from Mexico - Turtle bean Mexico white nodule | ecosystem: Host-associated > Plants > Roots > Nodule | place: Mexico: Nepantla... | reverse complement strand
TAGCTTTGAGTCTAATTATTATGTTGTGTACCAAATGTGGCTTATGATAGATAATGCAAGAGACACTTGCAAATGAGATATATTATTCCTACTATTAATGAACAACGTGTTATATATATATATATATTAATTTATATTTTTGTAGTGTGTGAGACTATATATTATAAATAGTTTGATAAGTCCAACAAAATCTCGTTGAAATAGACTTTAAATAGTTTTACCATATTAATTTTGTATATTTTATTTAAAAAAAGAAAGAAAATAAGAAGTAAATAAAAAAAAAATATTTTATTAATTAAATAATTGTTTCACACTTACTCGTAATATTGAATACATATTTTATTTATATAGCACATGAAAAGATAATTGATAAAGTAATTATAACTATAAAAAAATCAGTTATAATTGATAAAAACAGTTACAACTAAAAAAAGTAATTACAACTCAAAATCTAACATATTATGAGATCTTAATTATCTTCTAGTAACTAAAAATAAATTTTTTGAAAAAGATATAATATTTTATATCAATTTTAGTTATAACCAACCTAGAAAGTTAAGATTTTCCATTAGTTATATGGAAAACTTGTTAGAAATATTGATTTAATGACGCTCCCAACTTCTAATTTATATATTTCTTCTATCACATAAATTTTAAATATTACATTTGATTAAAAATTCGCCTTTCCTTTTTAATAGAATTTTATTCAGTAATTTAATTTACTGGTCGAAGTATTTCTTTTGAATTAATTATTTTTCAGAAGAATAAATTACTTTACCAATTTTTAATTTTGGGGATGTTGACATCCACAGTGAAGCACGGAAAATTAAAGTACCTTATATTAAACAATAAAACTAAAGTCGAATACAATGGCTAACTTTGAATTTTATACGAACAAATTAAGTCTTATGACTTAAACATAAGGTTCATAAAATATAGTATTAGTTATTAAAAAACTCTTCCCTTTTTGTGTATTACCTCATGCTATCGTCAATAACTCAACATGTTCTCTCTTTTTTTAATTGTTTTTTTTGAAAAATAATAAAAGTTGTGCTTGAAGTGATGAGAATATGTTTGGGTGGTAGTCAGCTCAAGAAAGAAAAAGGCTTTTTATTTATAATGAACCAATATATGCCTCTTTTGATAAAAATCTAACTTTAAGTGCGAATTACTTTACCATCTAAACCACCATTAGTTCTAAAATTAGTTGATGCCATAAAGCAGATAACTTTTCTTAAGTACAAAGTTAGGTTCTTCAAAGCACATTTTATTTCCCACAGGATAATGGCTGACATTATTGACCCATGAAAAAGAAAGGAGAGAACAAAGAGAAGCAAAAAAACATGTGGAGAAAAAGGCAAGTATATCTAAATTACACATTTCACAAGCAACTTGTATTGGAATTTCATGTACATGGGCCAAAACTTTTGCTTCACATGACCCACATACCCCAACTAAACTTCATTTTCTTGTGCAAGAGAGATTCCACATACCCTTGTCAACTTCAAGCTATTGGGTTTTTAATTAATTGAACAAACATCAATTAATTAGTTATTTGGTTGGATTATTATAAGCACGTTAACAAGTTTTGGAATTTGGTTTGAAGGGTATATATGCTACTTTGCTCCAAAGAAAACAACATCCTTAAAGAAAAAGGACCTACAAAAGAAGAAATGGTGCATGCATGTTGTAGTGGCGGCCTAAAGCTACAAAATGTGACAAGGGTGGTCATCATAACAATGCCTTCAAAAGTCTAAGTTGCAAGTGGATAAAACAATCACATTTTACAAAGGAAAAGAATATTTTGATACTAAAAAATTAAATATGATCTACTTCACAATCTATTATAATAATATTTTAAATTAAAAAGTAAATTAAATATAATTAAAATCAATCTATCACCATTCTTTTACAAATTTCATTACCAATAGGATAAACTTAAAAAAAAAGCCATGTTTTAAATTTAGAGTGATTTTTATTAATCAATTCAGAGTCTAAATATCATTACACTAAAGTAAACTCTTGCAATTAGGGATAAAGAAGGATAAATTTTCACTAATTTTTAACTTTTATTGATTTATTCAACATATATCCTTATTTAAATAAAAAAAAAGTTGATTTAGGTGATAAAGACTCTATATGTTCAAATAATTTAATTATAAACAAAATGAAATGAGATTTTACATTTCACTTCTATATTTTATTTTAATCATATTTATGAGTAATGTGAAATTTTTTATGAAATTTGAAATATAAAATTAAATATTTATTAACCATTTAATGGCTAACATAATGGATCAAATAAACCTCCTTAACATAAACTCTACAATTTATGTTTAGATGATTTTATTAGATTAATACTCCACTGAATAATGGCGAGTTTGGTTATGGAAAGAAATTTGTAAGTGGAAAAAGTATTTTTTTTTTTTGTTTTGAAATTTGAATCTAAATTGGAATGGATTATGTGGATATGAATTGAGAAGAATGAAGATTGAAGATGGAAGAATGAAGGAAAGTTGTGATACGTATGGTGGCTAAAAGGCTCCAACCAGCTCTGCATGTTTCACTGTTCTCACTGAATTCTCGTGTTGATTAAAGCCTTCCGTGACAGCGATTATTCATCAAAGTTGAAACAACAAATCAGAAGAAACTCGTTGCACTCAACTCATGTTTTCGCAGTTCAAACACTTCCTTCATTAATACCATTTCATACATCTAAAACTCATATTCCTTCAGATAACATATTTCCATTTTTCACTATTTTCTCATTCTGCATCACATTCATTTTCTTCCTCCACACACTCACAAACCTCTCATATTTCTTGTCTTCACATAATAAAATTTAACTTCCATTTACACCTCTTTTGTGTTTAATAATCACACTTACCATCACACACACATCTCTTATTTTATTTTCAAAACATAATTTCTTATATCTTTTGTTAATAAAAAGATATTTAGCTTTTATATTTTAAAACTTTATTTTTAATTTGTACAGTTTTTATTTAAGTTTTACTTTATATTTTATTTTAAAATAAAGTAAGAAAAATAAATATCATGCTATATGTTTTGATTTCCATTAAATCTGTTAATTTTATTTATTTTTCAAATTTACATATACATGTGTTGAGATACTATTTTACCAGTATCTTGCATATATCAGTTTTCAGTTTTGTTTTTATAAAATCTATATACAGGTTTCACCCTACCCTACCCCTTTGTAAAAAAACCTATATTTATTAAATTATATTGTGACAATTAAAAAATAAATTTTAAATTTAATTTAGAACTATTTGTAAAGTAAAGTTTATATTTTCTTATATAATCTTATATGATTAGATACTCTGAATATTGAATATTATATGAGCATAAAAAATTGAAAGAGAAGAATATTGCTTGACTAACCATTTGATATGGTTTATAGTTTCAAATGAGTAGTCTTGGTTTAGAATTTTTAATAATTGAAAGCAAAGGAAAGTTTTTATATCATGGAGGTGACCCTTGGCATGCCTTAAGGTTTGTTTTGCAGATTCTTGAGGTATCAATTGGGTAAAAAATGACTCAACCAACTCCATTAATTTAAAATTATTCCAATGATGAATTTAACTAAACATTTAAAATACAATTTAGAGATTAGCCAAAGCAACCTCCACCATGTGGCTATGATTTTCTTTCTTTTTGCTGTGTTTTATTGGACTCACAGTCATTTCTTAATCAATAAGATAATCAGAGAGTGGAGTTTTCACGAAACACCCCATCATTGGATCATTTTGCAGTTCTTCACTCATGTCAGTATTAATAAGTACTGCAACCACTATTTATATACTTGTAAGCATAACATATAATACATATATATACACTCACTCGTCAAAACAATGGATAATTTGTTATAACAATCAAAATAACACATGAATAAGTTGGCAATCATAGTTCATATTTTGATGAAAAATGCTTATTGAAGTTAATATAAATAACTTATTTTAAACCATCGTTAATGGTAGGTAGCTACTGTTACCAATTAACTCTTACTGCAACACTTTAACATCATTTACTGTCACCACTTCAGAGAAGTAACCAACCACACAGCCATACCATAATATTTGAGTAGCTTGTACGTAAGCTATAATTTTAAATTTTTTTACAGACACAAGCCAATCCCACCAAAAAGCAATATAATCACAATCTAAACAATAATTGCCAATCATAATCCATATTTTGCAACCACCAAACATTTTGTTTTTGTGTTTTCTCTTGTGAATTTTGTATGTGACTGAATTCTTATGTTTATCGATGTGCTTATATTTACAAGAAAATACTATACAGGCAACTATAAAACAGAGGAGATCAAGAATACAGACACTTAGCATGTACAGTGTTAGCTCATATAGCCACATTTGTTATTCAAAATGTGCTTAGTTTCCAAACTCTGCTAAGTCTATGGTCAACATCTAACACCTTTGGTAGGAGACCTATCTTTTGCATGAGATGCATGCTATGTTGTCCTCACTTGTATTATAGATATAAGAGATTATTTTTGTAATATAAAGTTGTATGAAAGAGTTATACTGTGGCTTGATTAAAAACCTTGTTTCAAGAGAGAACATGCTGCACATGAAAGACAAGACTGTTTTTTTTTCTGGTCAACCATGTTATACTCTGTCTGTATGATCCGAACCCCAAATCCAAGTTGATAACGTGATGCACTGAGATAATTAAATAGCACCATAGCATGGGTAGTAACAGAGATTGCTTGAGGGAGCATAACTGAGGTTGGTATTGCACATGAAGAAATACTGATAGAATGCTGATATATAGTGTGGCATTCAAAACCATTTGAAAAATACAATTCTTTAATTAAAAAAAATTTGGTATTTTTCTTAGTGCGGTTATCAAGTTATAATTTTCCTAATTAATACTTATATTATTAACTAATGGCACTTGCCATTTGAAATGTAATGCCCCTTAAACTACTTTGTGGTAGTTATAAGTCATAACTATAATAAAAGATTCGAAATTTAAATTCCAAAAGTCTAGGAAACAGAAAACTACTGATAAAATTTGACCATTATTTTTCTGAGTAAATAATAATTAAAAATTCTGAATGCAAGGATGAGGATTAGATCCAACCCTACCACATGACACTGTTAAAGAATCAATCCAAAATTGCAGTGTTTCCGCCAGCTGAATTAAATAAACAAATAATGAAACAACACGTATACAATAATACAAACTAAAAAAGAAAGGAGAGAAAAAAAGGTGCTATGTTTTCACATTCTTCAACCCCCATCTATCTCCCTCTCTCAGTCCCAAACCAACACAAAAATAAACATTATATAAGCCTTTGTTTGAGACAACTTTTTCTGCACTCCTCGTCCTTTTCCTTCCTTCAACAAAAAACAGGGAAAGGAAAGTAGTAGTAAGGAACGAAACCCCTAACTAATATGGGTTTCTTGTTCCCAACCCTCTTGTTGTGGTTGTGTCTCTTTGTTGTGTTAATTTTCTTCCAAACAAAAGCTGAGGAATTTGACCCCTACTTCAATGCCAATGTTTCCAGTTTGAGCAGTGGCAGAAAACTTGCAGGAAGATGCAACTTGTTCCGTGGAAAATGGGTGTATGACTCTTCATACCCTCTCTACGACCCTTCTACATGTCCCTTCATAGATCCACAATTCAACTGCCAAAAGTACGGTCGCCCTGACACACAGTATCAGAAATATAGATGGCAACCCTTCTCTTGTCCTTTACCAAGGTCCTACTTCGAACCTTCACTTTCTCAGTTCATCTTCTGCTTCATCCTTTTTCCATTTTCATGTCTTGTCTTGTGCCAAAACTAACGTTCCTGCCAACAGGTTCAACGCATTTGACTTTCTGAGTAAGTATAGAGGCAAGAAGATTATGTTTGTCGGTGACTCCTTGAGCTTAAACCAGTTCAACTCTCTGGCTTGTATGATTCACTCTTTTGTACCTAACACCAGAACCACTTTCACAAAGCAAGAAGCTCTCTCCAAAATCACATTTGAGGTTGGTTTTCTAGTTCTTATTCTTAGTTTAGTTCAACTATTCAATTGATGCTATTATTGTCTTCATTTTAAGTTTGAGTAGAAGATTTTTTAGTGTATTAGTGACATTAGAATTAATAGCATACTAAAACTTACAATTATTTAAGCAATGAAGATAATAGTTTAAGCTAATTTTTGAATTGTGTTTGGTGTTGAGTTGTGTCCATGCAAGTGGCGTCGTTTTCTCTCTGAGAAAGTTGAAAAATGTGATTTATTTTCCCAAAGTTTTGAACTGGATTTGAGTGAGTGGGGTTGATTTGGTGTGAGAGCCGGCGAGAAATAAAAAACTTTGGTTTTGTTTTGAGTGTTGCTGTGAAGCACCGAAATAAAGTTTGAGACGTGATTGGTGGCGTCTTTCTTCTTTTGCAGGGGACACCTTTGATTGTTAACATGAAGGATAATAAATGTTTCCCTTAATTATTCTTTACTCGACCTGTTACCCTTTCAATTCAACCCATTTTTTTCTGAACGTGCACATAATTTTCATACCAATGTCTGAGCTGTTTGACAAAATCTTATTAATAATATAGTGATATCTGATTTAGTGCTAAATTAGTTTTCAAAATTATATTTTACTATTAAAAGGGTCTATAAGATGGAATTGCAAGAGTTTTACACATTCAATGATTAAATTAGATTTATTTTATTTTATTTTAAAGAACAAACTAAAATCACAGTAACTTTTATTCTTACTGTTCTTTCTGAAAGGAGAATGGTAATTTAAAGTAAAAAGTGTATATGAAAAGGTGTAACATTTAATGTTACCAATTCATTGGTTTTTGGTGGGTGTGTTTTGTGTGTGTATGGTTGCTTTGTATAGATACCATCAAAACTTTGTTTGAGTTTGTGCTCCAAATTGTCAGCACTTTCTTACTTTATATAGAAATTTGGTAAACAAACGTCTTAATTAGCAATGATGAATGTAGGACATCTAGTTTTCCCTCCAAATCTTTGCTGTCTCCAGTGACATCAAGTCATCAATCGCGGCTCCGAATTCTGAAGCACCCAACACCCATCATTAGTAATAACTAAATTGTGAACAGAGCTTTACTCAGCTAAAACTCATTTTTCTTTCCACAATCTGTTTTCTCATCTGCAATGATTGACATTTTGATTTTTGCCAACATATGAGCTTCAATCAAGCTATTTACACCCCATTACGAGTATAATCATACATATGGGTTCATTGAAGAAAAGGGAAAAAAAATTGAAGTGGGTCATAATAATACGTATGTTTTCTATGCATGTAAAGATTATACAGTTAATAAAATATGACAGCAAGATTATTAAGACGTGAAATTTATGCATTATGAAATGTTTGCAAGTTGAGATGATATAATTATATAATATCTAGTTTCGTTCTTAATCACTTCCAAATTGGACCACTTGACACTTGTGGCTTGATTCATACGCAGTCCTATGCTTGCACGACTTTTTCCTTAAAAAATTCTAGCTACAAAAAGTGTCTTTGTGAGAAGGAGAGAATTTTGTTTTTCTTCAACTTTTGTTATTCCATGGTCCTTTTAGTCTTTTAACATTTTGAAACAAGAGGCAAGAAAAGACACGATTTGATAATTTGGTAGGGAAGTTTCGTAGGAAGTAAACAAACTTTAGTATTAGACACCAAAATAGACAAATTATTCACTGTACAGTTCTTATAATTAATTGTAGTTATTGGTTTTTGTCAGGACTATGGCCTTGAGTTGTTTCTGTATCGCACAGCATACTTGGTGGACCTTGACCGTGAGAGCGTTGGAAGGGTTCTGAAGATTGACTCAATCAAGAGCGGTGACGCTTGGAGAGGAATGGACGTGCTGGTTTTCAACACGTGGCATTGGTGGACCCACACCGGGAGTTCACAGCCGTAGGATCATCTTTCACATCATTATGTCATGATCATGATCAGTTCCCTTAATGAGGGATGAGAAATAATTGCTTATTGTATTACTGCATTACAGGTGGGACTATGTTCAAGAGAGTAACAAGCTGTACAAAGACATGAACCGTTTCATTTTATTCTACAAAGGTTTGACAACTTGGGCTAGATGGGTTAACATCAACGTGAATCCAGCCCAGACCAAAGTCTTCTTTCTGGGAATTTCTCCTGTGCATTATGAGTATGTTTTCTCTACTCCAATCTGATTAGCTTCAGTAAAGGTCAAGTTTTTATTTTACAGATCAAAGAGAAGACCACCTTAAAAATGGTCCTATATTTGTTGACTTGGATGTTTCTGACATCTAGTGTTTTTTATTGTGTTAATGGGAACTTAAAGTGTTGGTTTTTATTAATTGTGCATGGTGGGTGTTTGATGTGGTGAGCAGAGGGAAAGATTGGAACCAACCAGCAAGATCTTGCATGAGTGAGAGAGAACCATTCTTTGGTTTGAAGTACCCTGCAGGGACACCAATGGCTTGGGTGATAGTGAACAAGGTTTTGAGTAGGATAAAGAAGCCAGTGTATTTTCTGGATGTGACTACACTCTCACAGTACAGGAAAGATGCGCATCCTGAAGGGTACAGTGGGATTATGGCAACTGATTGCAGCCATTGGTGTCTTCCAGGACTGCCTGATACTTGGAATGTGCTTCTGCATGCTGCTCTCTTTGGCTGAAGGAAGAAGCACCTAGCTAGCGACTTGCAAACTTTGTTTGTTAGAGGAAAACCAATTGTTTTCTAATGTAGGAAATATTAATTTAGCATTCTGCTTCTTTGGAATTGGATAATAAAAGGGTTTCATTCTCCAAATTGTAAATTTTCATATTGTTTTGGCATAAACGTGCCTTTAATGTACCAAACACCCCCCTTTCGAATATTGAAAAGCATTTGCACTCAAGTTTCCTTTGGAATAACTTGCTGATGCATGGTTGTGAATCTGGTACTTGATGAAATTACTCTTTTGCTGAAGCTTAAAGAGAATCTGATCCCTCTACAAACTAATGTTTAGCATCACTATCCAGATTAAATTAACAGAAGAACCAAATTAGGCTTCCAAATTAAGATGAAATAAGCTGAATTATCTTTGAGGAAACTTGAGTTTCCAATATATGCGTTAAGAATCTTAAACTACAACTAAAAAAAACAATATTTTACTCAAATATAGATATGGGATAAAGAGATGAGACAATTATAAAATTACATTATATCATAATTTTAAATTGATGTTTTTTTATTACACAATTATGAAATTTTACTTGTATAGATAAAGTGAGTCTAGATAGTACCTGAAAATGGTTGTACAATTACTGACGTATTGGTCGGTTGGTTGCTCCCTCCTCCTTCCTTCAAATCCCTTCTTCTTTAGTAGTTAGTGCTCGGTCGGGGTTGACCTGAAAAAGGTATTCCGACGATCAATTAAGTACTCTTTATTATAAGTGTATAGTGAAAACTGATTAAAGCGTACCTTACACCTCTGTAGAGAGTTTATTTATAGTGTTTAGTTGTGAATCTTTGTTGTGATGGACCGAATCTATCAAATATAACCGTTGATTGATTTCTAGGGATATTCCCTAATTTATAGGGAGGTATATTTGGAGAATATCTTTAATAAATCAATATCTTCACTAAATCAGTGCTAGCTGATTTCTTAGGAGTGTTACCCGGATTTGGTGGGACATGATCATCATTCGTAGGGAGTTTCCACAATTGTCATTGCTACTTTATTAAGCGCATTAAATGTATTTCAATGTGGTCGGTCGGTTGCCAAGACCGAGTGACTGACTCATCCTGTACCGAACAATACACTTGCCCCGCAGGCTCAAGGAATGTTTGTTTTTGTCGAGATGTGACTTTTGGGTACCCCGAGGTGAGACGTGACTGAGACTCATTTAATGCACTGTTAGAGACGTGGCGTGCATCTTTTCAACGCGTCGTTAGAGCGTGCATTGTTTGATTAAAGAGATCTTACGGTGGTGAAGCCATGTCGTTTCGAATGTCAAGTGTTGTATGCCCTTGGATGAAAAGCGATCTAATAGTGCTAAGAGGAAAGTGTTTCACTCTCTCTCCATTTTTTCTCTATAAATAAAAACGCATAATGAACTTGCAACTTTTACTGTCACTTTCTCTACTACTGAGTTTATCAAGGGTTGTCCGAGTGCAGAGTCTTATTCAAATTTCTTCCTTTCGCGTTTTCATTCAAAAAGGTTAGTAATGACTTCTCTTGATGGGTCTTTTAGAATTCTTTTAAGTTCTTCGCCTTCTGAGTGTACTCACTCTACATTCGGCGGTGTGAGAGACGTAAGTGGTTTGGATCAAGCGGTCGACCTTGCTAGCCGACCGTTTGATGGTTCTAACTATGAGTGGGTTGATCCACGCGTTTTGGACATCCCTACTTATTTTAGGGGTCCTTATGCTTTAGACAATATTTTGTCTAAAGTTTCAATTTTGAAGCTTGACTCCCCCTCGGACGTGGTTGCAGCCAATAGTTGTAACCACACCGACCAGGTTTGTCACGGTTAGGAAAATGCTCCACAAGATTTTTTTCTTTGTATATGTTTGTCTTTTCAACGAATTACATGTTACCATTCCTTTCAATGAGTTTACCATGGGGGTCCTTCGAATCCTCAACATAGCTCCTACCCAGTTGCACCCAAATTCATGGGCGGCTTTTCAAGCCTTTAGGGCAATTTGTGATGCCTTTAGATTGATGTCGTCCCCCAATCTTTTCTTTTTTTATTATAATTCCCGACTGACCACCCTTGTGAGTTGGTTGTCTCTAACAAGTCGTCTGGGTAGCATTCGTTTCGCACCCTTCACCTCGTCCTACAAACATTTCAACGAGAGGTATTTCAAAAATTTTGTCGAGACGGACGCTAAAACCATACTTTTTTTTATTCGGAAGGGAAACCTAAATTTCACTTCCATTTGACCCAAACGTCGACACGTTACGTCTCTTGGCCAAGGTTCTCCGTGACTCCCCTGGACAAAGAAATATTTTGTATACTCGATCAACTTCTGAATAGGCTCCCTACTCGGAAGTTTTTGGTTTCGTATGATTCGTCCTAGAGTGGGCCGATGTAACCGGTATGTGACATTTCAATATGTATGTAATACTTATGTGATATGTTGACTAGATAATTAATTCATTTGTATTTTGCAGAAATCATGTCTCGGATTGACCGAGTCTGTAAATATATTGAAACAATTGAATCGCTAGGTGGCTAAATAGAAGAACTAGTATTATTTCATGTTTTAAATATTTACTAACTCTTTTCATGGATGATATATGGGTCATTGGTAGTTACTTGTCTTATCCATGGTTGATAAGACTGTTGTGTGGTTTTGTTCCCTACACATGAAGCCATCCACACATCTAAAGCATATAATTGATGTGTAATTGTTAGAAAGTATGACTTTAAACAGAGGGGGGTGAATGTTTTAAAGAGGGTTTTCGCAAACTTTTAAGTCTAGAATGAAATCACTTCGAGAAATACTTGAATCAGAATTCAGTTTGCCAAAACACAAAGCAAATAAGC
>Ga0123342_1009576_pt1 | contig 11531 bp, 8 predicted proteins | sample Turbeawhitnodule_FD_89960 | JGI IMG/M metagenome (GOLD analysis project Ga0123342, IMG submission 89960) | Root nodule microbial communities of legume samples collected from Mexico - Turtle bean Mexico white nodule | ecosystem: Host-associated > Plants > Roots > Nodule | place: Mexico: Nepantla... | reverse complement strand
GTGAGTTCTTGTCTTAGAACAATGATCCAACTCTAAGAAAAGTGCCTCTATAATGTCCAACTCAAGGTGATTCCTAAGAAGGTCAAGAACCTTTCTCTATATGGCTATTGGAATCACATCATTACCTTTCACCAAGGAACCGAGTTATACTCTTATCCATCATTTGGAAATATAACCTAATTAAAAAATTATAATCACAACAATAAACTGAATTAGCAATTTAGGCCGTATAAGTTTTCAATGAAAAGAATGGAATGCATAAATCCAAGTGGATATCCAAAATGGGATCTTAACTTTTTAAATGTGGAAACAAATTTGGTTTTCTATTCAAAAGAATGTCTTTCTATTTTAAGCATTGTCATTAATGAAATTCTTATTTGACTTTAGAAAGAAACCACCTGCAAGTAAATATATTTGTCAGGTTGAATACAGAACAGATTTAAAGTGGCAATTATTTGTAAAGAATAACATTAAAGAATGTCTAAGTTAGCGGTCAAAAAGATGAAAGCACAACATTTTAAACATGGATAGAATTATTTTGAGAATCGTAGTAAGCAAAAAAATGAAAACTTTATGTATGTTTGTTCTGCACAATTCAAAAAGCGCTCTTCTATTTAACCCAAAAAAGGAACCCTTGCAAGAAACCCTAAAATTTGTCAACGACCCAAAAAAGCTCCCCTTTTCTTACATTGTCGGTTTCAATGTGTTGTAATGCCTAATTCCATGAAAAGATAAATGAACAAACAAAAATCATGGATAAGTAAATTGTTAATAAAATAGGGTTGAGTTTTGAATGAAATGCTTTAACCTTGAATCTGTGAACTAAATGCATGTAAAAAATAGAACTTTCATTAAAATTTGTATGCATAATCAACAAACAAAGAAATTTACTTTCACTTTAGAAACCATGCATACCTCTAAAGTGGGTATGGCAAATTTATCATTATTATTTTACGTAAAATACTTTTGAAATTGATTTTATTTTAATTTGAAAATTTGGAAATTTTATTCAGTTTGACTTTGATGATTAAATTTTTTACTTTTTAAAGTGTCTGTAATATTATTTTAATTTTGGCAAATAAATTTACAAAGTAATTTGTTCAAATAATTCGAAATTTCGGACAATACTTCGATGGTATATAAAATTTCATAGATAAAAAAATTAACCTAAAATTTCATAGACAATTTACTATATTTAATTAACATTATTATAATTATAATTATAATAATTAATATAAATTACAAATTGTTAATAAAGACAAATTTACTTCAAATGTAAATAATTCAAAATAAATATTAAATATAGTAGATAAACATTAAAGAATTCATGAGCAGATTACATTAGTTTACATTGTAAATAGTACAGGTATTATAAAAGAAAAAGAGGAACTAATTAATTGTTCCCAAAACATTTAAATTACAATTACAATGATGGTCATTCCAAAGTTTTTGAGATTCCAATAAAAATAATATAGGTAAATTTGATTGTTGGCCACGAACTTCATCATGTAAGTACATCTCCAAAAAGATCTTGGACTAATATATGCAATTAAAAAAAATTATGTAAAAAGTATAATTAATTATATTATAGAAACACATTTAAAGTAAATCGTATAAAAGAATATGTTTGTTCCTTAACAGAACATGTTTTAGGTAAAAAGCATATTGAATTATGCGACCACCTTCTTTGCTAGAAATTGAAATCAAATATATGAAATATATAATGACAAAGGATGAAATATTAATAAAAACATATAGTGCTCATACAAACAAAAGAAATTTAAAAGTTCATATAACAGAAGTCTAATTGTATGCCAAAACACGTGAAAAAAATCAAAATGTAATACATTACTGAGTGATTAATAATGAACAATATAATAACAAACACTATTGCAAAATATATTAAAACCTATTGAATACCAGATAAAAAATAATGAAAAATAAAGAAAGATTTCTGAGTTTAATGTACTGGCAAGTGTTATAGTGTTAAGCATATGTAACAATGCTAACACATTATAAACACGCCTGATAATGAATGAAAGTTTGAAGTAAAGCCTAGAAAAAATAAAAGCAAATATATTCAGATAAACATTAAACATAATAACAATAAAATAAACATAAACATTAATAATAATAAACTATTCTGGTTTTCAACAAAGGGAAACTTAAGTAAACCACAAAAAATAAACTTTTTTCTTCTTTCAAAACAATAGAAAGGATTATCCAAAAAACATTAAGAAATCTAATTATAGAGTTTGGCCTGTCTTTTATAGTTACTTTTCATGAGTAGCAGAACCCTGATATAAGAAGAATGCATCATCATATGACATTCAAATATAATTTTGTCGTCTTCACGGAAGGAATGAAGACTATAAAAAATTTTCCAGCCACTCCCAAGCTTGATGCTTGTGGAAGGAAACCTTCCTCTTAACACTTTGCATTGAACATCATGTAGCAGTCCATGTAGCGTAACATTTCTGAATATCGTTTTCAAAAGATATTCCGCAAATGCACCGCGGAGATCCTTCAACAAAATAAGAGTAAGTATTGAAGAAAAATAATAGAATATAAACCAAAGCATTTAAAAGAAAAAGGATTCTTAAAGTTACCAGATAATTTCTTTTGATATGAAAAGAAGACAACGTAATGTCAAAATGTTCAAAGGGACCCTTGGTCAGCGGTTCACTTCCTTGAACTTCCTTCAAATAACGATTAACACCAATTTCACAGATCTCTCCCATAAAAACAGTTATTTTGAAACAACTTTGACTGCCGTAACGGAAGAGTATAAAGTGGTCACCTTTAAAGCCATAAATGGAACTCAAAGTCAACCATCCATCCAAAATTTGGGGAGACAATACATCTTGGTTATAATATATTGTATGGACGTTCCCTGCACTGTCTGCGAGGGTCCACTCCTTAGAAAGTTCTCCTTGAAACTCAACAGCGAAGGCACGATCAACATAACCATTCTATACATTTTGAAAAATAAAAGAAGTAAACCAAATGCATTGATGAAAAAAGTAGGTATTGAAGAAAAATAAAATAAACTATATACTTGCCCGCGAATGTACATTGAACAAAAAAGACCTCGTGTATCAAGTTCATGAATTTCTTGAGCAGAATAAGCCATCTAAGTTAATAATAAACAATGGAGATTGAATGAATTAGGAAACGGTAATATAGAAACGTAGATAGAAGAAAAGAGTAGGATTCTGAGTAATGAAAAGGCAAGTTTCTTACGTATTTATAGCCAAATATGAGTCGTCACCCTTTCATATTCATTGTCTCAAACAACATGTCGTTTCAGTTCAAGAAAATCAATACATAATTAATAATTAATAATGAATAGTAAGAGTAAATAAAAAAAAATTATTATTTAAATATTTATAAATAATAAAATAGTCAATCATGAATAGAAGATAAGATAAGTATGTTAACTGTAATTATTGCTACACCATTGTATTTGATGACCTTTCAATTTTCCACTGCATTATACAACAGAATACTTGTCTTTCAAGTATCTTATTAAACAATAATGAAATAATAATTATTACAATTTTCTAATTTTCATAACAAATGATAATAATATTAGTAAATAATATAATTTTATTTACTAATAATTAGTATTTATATGAAAATAATAATATATCTATATAATTTTTAATCTAATAATTTAATAGTAAAATGAATAGACTTATAATATTTACCTACTTTATGTATATATTGAAATGATTAGTTGCTGCCATATCTAAGAGAAAATACTTAGGAAGACTAAAAGTCTACATTGAGAGGAGTGTATAAGGGATAGAGAACGGCCACAGTTCTGACATCTATTTAATGCACATTATTAATTAAAAATAAATTAGTTTGCACAAAAAGGTGAGTACAATCAGAAATATAAAAATAAGGATTAAAAACAGTAAAATCATTATGACTTATCCCAAAAAAATGATTAAAAACACATATCAAACATAAATGTGAAAAATAATTGAATGGGAACAATAATTTTGAACTACGTATAAATAAATAACAGTTGTAAGTCAATATACATACCTGTAATAATACCTCCTCTGAAAGCAAAATATTATTGTAATAATCTTAAAAAGAAATGGAAGAACAGATAAGATATAGAATTTGATAAGTAATATCTTGAATAATTATAACATTATAACATAATTGACAAACCTGTAAGATTATCTGCTTAACATTCTTCCAAAAAATAAGCCATTATATTAATTACACACAAACTAAGTGAAATTCTTAAGTAGAAGGCAAAATTAACTATAAAGTAATTATGTACCTTAAAGATAAGGTACAATGATGAAATAAACAATATTAAATAAACAGACTTTAAAAAGTAATTGTACTGATAAATCATAAAATGTTGTGAATAGAAATTAGAAAGAGTTAACAAAATTACAAATACAAACTAAAAATGTCCAAGAGTGACAGAAATACATCAAAATTCATCTTTCATAGTACTCCCTTTTCAAGCTGAAATGGTTATCCGAATTAATGGTATTCCATTTGGAATGACATGTAGTGGAAATAACAACAGAAGTACAATTTTTGATGCTATAATTAAAAAAAAGCTGGATTTATTTGGGGAAAACAAAACAAAAACATATAAGAATGTTTCAAGTATTTTGTATCATAAACTGTTTGTTCATTATTGTGGCTAACAAATAATATTTACGAATAAGAACTACATTGATGTGCATGTTCAGAAAGCTAATGAAGAACCATAAATATAAATGTAGTTGAATTTCCTGATACATTACCGTTTTCCTGAGAATGAGAACCAAATTCGTTTCTTGCAGTAACCTTTGGCATCACTTCCTCCATAACTTCAGAGAGTATTGTACTCATAACAAACTATTTTCGGGCATACAAATCCTATATTGTTATAATTATTAAAAAAAGGTACCTTTCACTAGGGAAACCAGTTGTATTCTTGTCCATCATTTCCAAATATAACCTAATTATAAAATAATAATAAGAAAAAGAAATTGAATTAGCAATTTAGGCAGTATAAGTTTTAAATGATGAGAATGCAATGCGTGAATAGAAGTCGATATCCAAAATGGGAACTTAACTTTTAAATTGTGCCAACAAATTTGCTTTTGTATTGAAAAGAATGTTTTTCTATTTTAAGCATTGCCATTAATGAAATTCTTGTTTGACTTTAGAAAGAAACTACCTGCAATTAAATATAGTAAAGAGGCAATTATTTGTAAAGAATAACCTTAAAGAATGTCCAAGTTAGTTGTCAAAAAGATGAAACCATAACATTTTAAACATGGATACATTATTTTGAGAATTGTAGTAAGCAAAAAAATGAAAACTTTACGCATGTTTGTTCTGTACAATTTAAAAATAGTTTTTCTATTTAACCAAAAAAAGGAAGTCGTGCAAGAAACTCTAAAATTGGTCAACGATCCACAAAAAACTCACCTTTTACTTACATTGTCGGTTTCCATAAATGTGCATTCATTGTCTGTAATGACTAATTCCAGAAAAGAGATATGAACAAACAAAAATCATTGATAAGTAAATCGTAAATAAAATATAGATGATTTTTTTAATAAAATGCTTTAACCTGAAATCTGTGAACTAAATGCATGTAAAAAACATAACTTTAATTATGATTTATGGGCATAATCAACAAAGAAGGAAAATTACTTGGATGCCTCTAAAGTAGGTATGAATACTAAATTCCTTATTCTCATGTGAAAATAAAAAGAGAAATAGAGTTCTTATGTTCTAGAGCTCAAGAATAAAGAAATAAGAAAGTACATATGAAAAAAACAAAACCCACCAAATTCTGCTAAAATGGAGAAAGAAAGTAAAGCAATCAGAAGAAAATGATGAAAGCACAGATGTTTGCAACTAAGGGTCTTTCTCTGTTGGAAAAAAACATAACTTTGCATTGAATAATGACATTCGAAGAGATGAAAAGTGAACAATGAATTGGGAAGTTGGCTTAAAAGACCTACCCTCAGTTTATTTAGTGTTTTCAGAGAGTTCCAGAGTTCCGAGGTCTTAACTTTTTTTTATTATTCTTATTTTAAGTGAAATAAGTTAGAGATTAATTTTATTTTAATTTGTAAATTTGAAAATTGTATTAATTTTGATTTGATGTTGATGGTTAGTTTTGATAATTTTTAGAGTGTATGTAATATTATTATAATTTTTAAAAATAAATTTAAAAACTAATTTCTTCATCTAATTCAAATTCGAATTTCAGACAATAATTTGATGGTATATAAAATTTTATATATAGTAGATAAAAATCAAGATTTAAACCATAACATTTCATACACAATTTACTATATTTAATAATCATAATAACAATTAAAATTAAGATAAATTAGAAATGATTGATAAAGACAATTTGACTTCAAATGTGAATATTCAAATTCAAATTAAATATAGTACATAAACATTAAACAATTGATGATTAGACTACATTAGCTTACAATGTAAAGAGTACAAGAATTATAAAAGAAAAAAAGGAACTAATTAATTATCCCCATATAACATTTACATTACAGTAATTTCCTAATTTGAGATTCCAATGAAAATGATATATGTAAATTGGATTGTTGCCACAAACTTTACCATGTAGGTACATCTTCAATTCAAAGATCTTGCATTACTTTCTGCAAGTAAAAAAAAATATGTAAAAAGTATAATTAATGACATATACATTTAAAGTAAAACTGATAAAAGGGAAATGTGTGTTTCTTAACAAAAACATGTTTTAGGTGAAAAACTTATTAAATTATGCAACCACCTTCTTTGATATAAATTCAAATCAAATATATGAAATATATAATGACAAATGATCAAATATTAATACAATGAGATAGTGTTTATAGATAGAAAAAGAAATTTAAAAAACCATATAACAGAAGTCAAAATGTATGCGCAGACAGTTCAAAACAATTAAAGGAATTAATACATCACTGAATCATTAATAATGAACAATATAATAACAATCACCATTCCATAATATATTAAAAAAATGAATAACAGGTAAAAAATAATGAAAGTTTTATGAGTTTAATGTACTGGCAACTATTTTAGTGTTAAGCATATGTAACAATGCTAACACATTATACACCGGCCTGATAATGAATGAAAGTTTAAAGTAAAGCATAAAACAAATAAAATGAAACAAATAAGATAAACCGTAAACATAATAACATTCAAATAAACATAAACATTAATAACAATAAATTGTTCTGGTTTCCAACAATGAGAAACCTTAAAACCAACTGGGAAAGATAAAAAGTAAAAATGTTGACTAAACAACAAAAAGTAAATAGTTCTTATCCTTTCAAAACAATAGAAAGGAGTATCCCAAAACATTAACAAATCTAATTATAGAGTGTGGCCTGTCTTGTGTAGTGACATTTCATGAGTAGCAGAACCCTAATATCAGAAAGAGTCATCATCATATGACATTCAAATATAATTTTGTCATCTTTACGAAAGGAATGAAGACTATAAAAAAATTTCCAGCTCATGCCAAGCTTGATGTTTGTGGAAGGAAACCTTCCTCTTAGGACTTTGCATTTAACATCGTGTAGTGGTTCATGTAGCGTAACGTATTTGAATCTCGTTTGGCGAAGATATTCCGCAAATCCACCACGCAAATCCTTCAACAACATGAGAGTCAGTATTGAAGAAAAGCAATACAATATAAAACAAAACATTTAAAATAAAAGATTCTTAAACTAACCAGATAATTTATTTTGATCTGAAAAGAAGACAACTCCATGTAAAAATGTTCAAAGGGACCCTTGGTCAGCAGTTCCCTCCCTTTAACTTCCTTCAAATAAGTTTTAACACAATCTTCACCGACATCACCCATAAAAACAGTTATGTGGAAACAACTTACACCGCCATAATGGAAGACTATGGAGTGGTCGCCTTTAAAGTCATAAAAAGAACTCAAAGTCGACCATCCATCCAAAATTTGGGGAGACAGTATATCTTGGTTATAATATACTTTATGGACGTTCCCTGCATTATCTGCGAGGGTCCACTCCTTAACAAGTTCTCCTTGAAACTCAGCAGCGAATGCACGATCAACATAACCATTTTATCCATTATGAAAAATAAAAGTCAATAAAAATGCATTGATGAAAAAAGTAGGTATTGAAGAAAAAAAATGAACTTCTTACTTCCCCGCGGATGTACATTGATGAAAAAAGACCTCATGTATAAAGTTTTAGAATTTCTTCAGCACTAAAATCCATCAAAGTGAATAATAGATAATGGACAATGAAGGAAGTAGGGAATAGTAATATAGGAACATAGAAAGAACAAAAGAGTAGGATTCTGAGTGAACAAAAGCCAAGTGTCTTATGTATTTATAGCCAAATATCAGTGCTGACCCTTTGATATTCATTGTCTCAAACAACATAACCTTTTAGTTCAAATACAATATTCAATAATAAGGGGAGGAATAGAGAATTAATAATGAATAATGAATAATAATACCAAATAATAATAAAAAATTGATTATTTAGAAATGAAAAAATAATAAAATACTCAATCATGAATAGAAGATAAAAAAGCTTACCTGTAATTAATCGTACACCATTCTATTTTATGACCTTTCAATTTTCCACTGCCTTATACAACAGGAATTTTTGCGTTCAAGTATCTTATTAAAAAATAATTAAATGATTAGTACAATTAATAATAATAATTAAGAATTAAGAATTTAATAATAAAACAAAAAGACTTATAATTTTTACCTACTTTATCTATATATATTACATATATTACACTATATATATTATATATATTATATATATTATATATATTATATATATTATATATTACATTGAAATATTACTTGCTGCCATATCTAAGAGAAATACCTAGGAAGATTAAAGGACGACATTGAAAAGAGTGTATAAGGGATAGAGAACGACCACAATTCTGACAGCTATTTAATGCACCTTATTAATTAAAAATAAGTTAGTTTAAACAAATTTAGTTGAGTACAATGAGAAATATATTATATGGATTTAAAAACCTAAAATGATATGACTTCTCTCCCAAAAAAAACAATTAAAAACACATATATAAAAAATTGTTTTAAATAAATATACATACATGTAATAATACATCCTCTGAAAGCAAAATATTATTGTAATAAGCTTAAAAAAATGGAAGAACATATATGTTATAGAAGTTGATAAGTAATATCTGGAATAATTATAACATTATAACATAATTCACAAACCTGTAAGTTTTGTGCCCAACATTCTTCCCAAAAATAAGCCATTATATTAATTACACAAAAACTATGTAACATTCTTAAGTAGAAGGCCAAAATTAACTATAACGTAATTACGTACCAGAAGGATAACGTCCAATGATAAAATCAACAATATTAAATAAACAGACTAAAAATGTACTAATACATCATAAAATATTGTGAATAGAAATTAAAAAGAGTCAACAAAATTACAAATACAAACTAAAAATGTCTAGCAGTGACAGAAATACATCAAAAATCATCATTCATCAAACTCCCTTTTCGATCTTGATATTTTTCCTTAATACCCTTAATGGAACATCATCATCGGTTGTGTGTGATGGTGAAGCAAAATCTCTTTTAAGTTCTGGAGGAACCACTTCAGCACTTAACTGACTGTCACTCGCTAAGTCAATAGTTTCATAATGCAATTCAACAACTTTATTGGCAAATTTTTTAAACAAATCCTGCAACATCAAGTACAAATATTAGTAAGATTTAGTTTTTTAACTAATTATTTAAATATAAAATACCTGAGGAACTTCTACAAAGGAATCGTCTTGTTCGACATCTTTAATACTGCACAGTCTTTTCTTCTGAGTATGAAGTTCCTTGACAACATAAAAATTAAATTAAAAGATATAAATAATTAATTTACAATAAAATGCAACACAAAATATAATAAAATAAAATAAAAATACATACCACATTTTCAGAACCACCATTAAAAAATATTTGGATAATACTGTCATCAGTACAAATTTTTTTGACACAGAATGATTGGTCAAACCTGTTAGATTGATCTTTAACACAACCAACTTTAAACAACACAATTTTTTCTATCAAAAGACCAAATTCTTTGGGTAGTACACCAGAGTCAGAGTTCTAGAAATTAAAAAAAAAATATTAGTATATTAATTTATACAATAACATTTTCATATATGCATCAATAGACATATGCATTATTCGAAAATTACCTTGTCATTACTTTCAAATAATTAGGCACAAGATTTCTTGATCAGTGTAGTTGCATCTCTGTCAAAAAGAACAAAAGTGGTGGAGTCTGTTTCATCCATTACTCGCACCTTCAGCTTATACTTGAAATATAAAATATAAAGAAAAGGTTAAGAAATAAAATATAATAGATTTTACTAATATAGAAAGTAATGAAAAACAAAAATTATGGTGTTTACAAAGAATACCTTGGTTGCACTTTCATAACATGCTTATTACATTTTTCACAAAAAAAACATCTTCGAATCTGGGTAAACGGCTTTATTGCATAAGCAAGTCATGTACCACCATTCATCATTAGCTACAATATGTTTTATAGTAGCTAAAACAACAAAAGTGCTTACCTGAAAACAAAAACAGGTTCTGCAGTTAAGCATACATAATTGATTTAATTAAATTTTGCTAAAAATATATAATTATACCTCCTTGCAATCTTTCAGGCCTTGAATAGTGTTTCTTAGAATGAAGTGGATAAATTCATCATCAACATTCTGTTTTCCAGAATCACACAACTGACTTAGTCCTTGAGTAGGAGAATCTGTATTTTCCATCATCCTACAAATGTTAAATTTGTAGTTAGAACGTGTCATAATTTTCAAGTACTCGATGACAAAAGTACGTATTGAAGTAACATTTTCTTAAGTTCGTTTGCCTCTTTAGATTGTAAGTTATATTTTAATTTCGTACAATCCAAGCAGTTTTGTAGACAAACCTTGTCTACAATCAAAATAAAATACATTAGGTTATAAGTACATAAATTTAAGTAGAATAATAAAAAAATAAGTTACAGTTTCATGAGTAAACATACCCTGGAAAATCTTGACTTTAGCAAACTGCACACTGATGACCACATTTTGCAACTCTCCAGATGACAAAAATGCGTTGAGCTCATCAACGTAATTGCCAATAATGTACACTCCATGCGCAAGCTGTTGTAAATAAAATTTGAATTGTTTAAAACAAATTTTTGAATGGTTCAACTACAAAATTTTAGCTGACCCATTAGCTTCAATGGAAATCACATTTAACTTAGTTGATGAGCCTGTTCTATTAATATCCCTCTCAGTGCCTACACCAGTCAGTAAACCAATAACATCTGGAAGAAGAAAATTATGTAAGCACATATGGAAACAAATATGTTGAACCAAAACCATTATAAGTAAACTTACCAACTAAATAATCAGTATCAAAACCAGGGGCTCTTATCACAGACATTGGGGTGTACTGAGGTATT
>Ga0123342_1009575_pt1 | contig 11531 bp, 11 predicted proteins | sample Turbeawhitnodule_FD_89960 | JGI IMG/M metagenome (GOLD analysis project Ga0123342, IMG submission 89960) | Root nodule microbial communities of legume samples collected from Mexico - Turtle bean Mexico white nodule | ecosystem: Host-associated > Plants > Roots > Nodule | place: Mexico: Nepantla... | reverse complement strand
CAATCTCTCTTTCCCTATCTCTTCAAATTCAGTTTTGTTATTTTATAACTGGTATAAACAACCGATTGTTTCGGTAAAACAACCGATTGTTTTTCCAGTATTGTGCTTTTGCTTTATGTTTTGAAAAACTGATTGCTTAATCAAAGTTTTCTTGAAGTATTTTCATTCTAGGCTTAAAAGTTTACGAAAATCTTTCTTAAACAATTCATCCCCCCTCTCGTTTAAGGCCATATATACTAACAAATCTTTCCTCCAAGGAGTGCATAAAATAATAATAAAATAACCACAAGGGCACCAACTCATGTATCAACATCAGGGGTCCATTCTGCTTACGTGGGCACCCTACTCATGGTGCTACACTATCTTTCGTTATACATGCAACCTAACCACTACGTGCCCTAAAACACATGGGCTTAGGTTAAAAGAAAACATTTACTTGACCTAGACACCACATGTTCTAAATGTACCCCTAGGTTCACAAATACCCTTTACTTGTAGCCTTATGCTTACCTATAAAACGTTATATCAATTATGCCAAGATGGGTTTACTAACTAAAATGGACTCAACCACATGGCCCATTTTACTGGCCAACAAACGAGTTGACCTGGCTAAGTCATGCACCGAGATCCGACCCCGAGCATTGAGCCTTGAGCACTTTGTCCAGTACACAAGCCCCTCAGACTCTAGGTGAGCTTGCCTAAGCGAAGAGTCCTTCGAGTGCTCTGGCAGCTGACACGACGGTTTCTCAGTGGGTAGGTGATAACCCAGTAAACCTCAACTAGCTTAAGCCAATGCATGTCCCGTTACTTAACTTAGTAAACCTCGACTAGCTTAAGCATAATAACTACTATAAATGTGGACAACTCGTCTCTTTATCTAACTCATCTCTACATTAAGAAATCAATGTTCAATCAAGGCATGAAAAGCCATGTGGTTCCCAAAGAACTAACCTTTTGCTAAGGATGATTCATCTATCTTTTTAGGGTATCTAACTTAGATAGTGATTTACACCTCGAGTTAACCACTATTTATCATAAGCATAAGCAGACAATTCCAAATCATTCCACAAAGCATCTGAACTCGAGTGTCACTCTCAGAACAAGCTACCCCAACTTACCATACTCTTAGACAAATTATCCACAAGGCACCTTGCTCGGGTGATCGGTCGCACATCGAGTTAGGTCGTCTTACCTTGCTCTGAGCAAAACAACTTAGTCATAGCGAATCAAACTATAGAGCACTCATGCTCAAGTAGTCGTACTGACACCGAGCTAGGTCGTCTTACCATGCCAACAAATAATCACCCTACTCACAGGGCGCCTACTCGGATAATCATTCCGAGATAGGTCGTCTTATTTGTCAATAGATAATCAACTTACACATAGGGCGCCTGCTTGGATAATCTTACTGAGACAGGTCGTCTTACCTGACAGTGGATACTCAGGACGCCTGCTTGAAAAATCATACCGAATCAGGTCGTCTTACATGACAATAGATACTCAGGGCGCCTACTTGGCTAATCTCACCGAGACAAGGTCTTCTTACCTAACAACAGAAAATCAACTGGGCGCCTACTCGGATCATCTTACCGAGGAAGGTCGTCTTACTTGACTTCAGACCAAACAACTTCAGCGTGCTTGAACTAAGAATCTTACCAGGCAAAGTACGTCTTACTTGACATCAGGCCAATCTTCAGAGCGCTTGAACTCAGAATCTTACCAAGCAATGGTTGTCTTACCTGACTTTAAGCAAAACAATCTCAGAGCGCCTGGACTGAGAATCTTACCGAGCAAAGGTTGTCTTACCATACCTACTGTTTACCAATTCAGTGTGCTTACTCGACTAGCCGAGTTACGACTTACCTGCCCATATATAGCCAATTTACTTGGAGGGCACCGACTCGAATAGTCTTACCGAGAAAGGTCGTTTTATCTGCCAATAGATAATCGGTTTACGCACTGAGTCAATTTCTAAAGAATCATCTTCGCTCGGATCATCTAACTTGGATGTTGGCTTACACACCAAGTCAACTCTTAAACAATGAGCATTTAACTCGGGTGTTGGCTACACACCGAGTCAGCTTTTTAAACAATCACCTTTGTTTAAAGCATCTGACTCGGGTGTTAGCTTACACACCAAGTCAACTCTTAAACAATCACCTTTGTTTAGAGCATCTAACTCAGGTGTTGGCTCACAGACCAAGTCAACTCTTAACCCATTACCTTTGTTTAGAGCACCTGACTCGAGTGTTAGCTTACACATCAAGTCAACTCTTAAACTAACACCTTCGTTGTGCATTAGTACCCCACAGGGTTAATCTCAACTTTCATTTGCAGAGCGCCCGAGCTCGAGTGGTTTTACCAACACCGAGATGGGTCGTATTACCTGCCCATAAATGAACAATTTTTTCGCACAACGCCTACTCAGGTATTCTAATGGAATGAGGTCATCTTATGTGCCTTTAGCCAAATAATCTTAGTTACAGCTAAACATGATTCAGGGCACCTGAACTCATAATCGTACTGAGAAAAAATTGTCCCATTTGAATCATCATGAACTTCAGAACACCTAGACTTACGGGGGTGTCCTAATTATTCACGTGCCATGCATGCAGGCTATCCTTGGAAACCGTAACCCTTACGGGCCTTAGTGCCTCCAGGGAACACTTACTTGGCGTACCCGAATGTACTATACACACCCCATACATGATCCTCTGGTGATTTAGGTCTTTCTGGTATCTGGGTGTTAACTCATGTTAACTCATACTATCTGTGGGACCTAGCTTATGTGGCCCATTATTACTGTCAGACCACCGAGGTTTGATGTCGACGTCTGATGTCGACCTCTTTAGTCGATGTCCGAGGTCTAGCCAGTACACAAGCCCCCAGGCTCGAGCTGTAACTTGTTTCAGCGAAGAGGCTAAGTGATTGCCCATGGTGACCTACGTGGTGCTAGAGTGACGGGACATGAACAGTGCACCGAGGTGACGTTTCACCATACTTTTTAACCAGCATACACGTGGCAGGATCAATGACTAAGACTCGTTGCCGCTTGCGCTTCTTTGTTTACGTTAAACCCCTCAAAACCCCTACGCTCCTTCACTCTTTCATTACTTCTCTTAACATTTCTCGAACATTTTCTTCTCTCAAACACTCTCTCTTCCTCCTCAACCACTGTGACCCTTCGAAACCTAATAGCTCAAAGGTATGTTCTTTACTTTATGATCACCCCTGCTTTATGATTCTAATGCTCATAACATGCTATAACTGTTCTGGGACTGTTTATGTTTTATGCACTTTACATTTTACGCTCTTGGTTCGCGCATTCTTTGCTTTACTTTCTTTTGAATTTTTGAGGCGCACCAACCCTTTCTCTAAACTCTGCCTTCTTCTTCCTTTTTCCATCAACTTCTGTAGCTTTTCTTCTCGAGATGGCTCGAACAAAAACACTCCAAACCCACCTCCTTTTATTACTACAAATCTTTATATTGTTGGGCTCCTAAGAGCCTTCTAGCCTAGACCAACCAAATCACTTCCTTTAAGGACATAAAGGCGTATAACGAAGGCGAGTCTGACGAGAAATATTGCATTTTCGAGAGGGAGCACGACAGGTTCGTGAAGGTCATGCCTTGCAGGAAAGGCGAACCTGTGTGCGTTGACGACTGCGCAGACCTAGAAGATCCCTTCTTCTTCATGTATTCCACCACCTTTAAAAGGCTCAAGCTTCGCCTACTATTCACCGGGTTCGAGCATGCGCTTCTCACTGAGGTCAACGTGGCCCCTGCCCAGCTGCATCCCAATAGCTGGGCATTCGCCAGGGCCTTTTCTATTTTCTGCAACCACTATGGCCATACGCCATCGGTGGATGTTTTCCTATACTTCTTCGAAGCGAAGAATCCAGGGAAGAAGATGTGGATGAGCTTCAATGGAGTTGTTGGGAGAGTTTTGATGTCCCTCTTCCAGCAATCGTATAAGGGCTTCAAAGGGAAGTTCTTCAAAATAGGGTGCAGCAAATTCGACCCCAACCTGCTGGACGGGTTTCCTCTCTCCTGGGTGGAGAAACTGGGGCTCAAGAAACGTAGGTGCCTTGAGGACCTAACCCCTCGTGACCAAGAAACATGCGAGTTTTTCTCCAACTTGGGGGGGTGTTTAGCACCGCTGAGTTGATCAAGCTCGAGTACAGCCCCGGGCCCCTTAAGGTTTATATTGGTATTCCCCTTTCCCCTGCCTTTGCTTATCTTTATTTGTGTGTTGTGCTGGTTCAGTCTCTTATGTATTGTTGTTTTCTTATTCAGAGATGGTAATGAACGTTGAGAAGAGGAGGCAGCTAGCTGCTGTGGCCCTCTAACTTAAGGCTGCTCCTGGCCCCTCTACAGTTGATGTTGCAGGAACTTCTGCCCTAGGCAGAAGGGAATAGCTAAGGCCACTGCCTCTGAAGACGAGGACACTTGCTTTGGCCTCGTCTTCAAGAGGAAGAGGAAAGTTGATGTTGCAGTTCCTGCGGCTTCAAGCTCAGATGACCGCACCCCTTCCTTCAGGGAGCACCCCCCTAGTGTCTCTTCCCCTTGTGACCTCGTGGTACAAGAAAGTGGGGGGAGAGTGCCGCTGGGGCAATCATGGCGCTCCTCCTGCTGACGCGGTCGCCTTCCTCCAACGGGTCCTTCAATCCTTCCGAGATCAGGAGAGGATGGAGAGCATGGATGAAGATCCCCTACAAGAGCACGCAACCAAGTGTCTTGGGGACTTTCTCGTTGTGTCTAGCCTTACCATGACTAAGATGCAAAAGCTGAAGGAGGCAGCTAGCCAAGACGCCCTCCAAATCAAGGGGCATAAACACTGCGAGACTACCCTTTATCTAGAGGCGGCGGATCTTCCCAAAGCTGAGCAAGCGACTAAGAAGCTTCTCTTCGAGAAGTCTCAGGAAGCTATAAGGGTTTAGGGTTTAGGAGCAGCCGCCTTGTTTGAAGACGCAGGTGGAGCTTACTAAGGGCGCCGCCTTGTTTGAAGATGCCATGGCTCAAGTTGCCTGTGTGCATCCTGGGGTGGATCTCTCCAAAACTGGGCTGGCGAGAAGGGTCGCAGATGGTCAGCTAGTGGATGCTGACTCTTGATGACTTCTCTTGTAATTATCTGACAGTCTGATGAACAATTGTCATTTGTAAATATATATATATATATATATATATATATATATATATATATATATATGTGTGTGTGTGTGTGTGTGTGTGTGTGTTTCTATCTATAAAATGTTCTTTTACTTTGAACCGCTCCTTTTTGGTTTTAACTACTTTGCCTGTGTTGAATTAGTCTAACAACGTTTTAGACCCTTTCTAACTTAGATAGCACGCTTCTTTACTCACTTGACCTTAACCTTTCTTCATCGTCTTAGGGTATAGGTGGTGCTTGCTTGAACTATTACTTCGCCCTATCCTTTGTCAAACAAAGATAAGGGAAATGTCGCTCTCGACCTTGGCGTATAAGGGCAAGGGAGATCTTTAACTATGAACCACACTGTCCTCAACCTTGTTCTACAAGACAAGGGAGAGGCTCACTTAGCTGGTCTCGACCTTTCCACATAGGGGTAAGGGAGATATATAACTGGGAACCATACTTACCTTGCCTTACGAGACAAGGAAGGGGTTCCTCTCTCTGACCTCACCGTAGCCGTATAGAGGCAGGGGAGAATTTTAACTGGTAACTGTTTTGTTCTCGACCTTGGCGTTCCCACACAAGAGGGAGGCTCACTAAGAACCATGCTATTCCCAATCTTGGTGTTTCTAACCCAAGGGAGATGTTTACTTTGCTTATTGACCTCGTTCTTGTCGTATAGAAGCAAGGGAGAATTTAACTGGAACCATACTGTTTTCGCCCTTGGCATTCTCATGAAAGAGGGAGGCTCACTAAGAACCATACTATTCCCAGTCTCGGTGTTTCTAACCCAAGGGAGAGGTTCATTAACCACTGTACAACAAATTTACAATAAATTTTCAAAGATATATCTTTTAACTAAAAACTTTATTGGGTGACCTCGTTAAAAAACCCTGATAAGGGAAAAAAAGTATCCCCTAAATTGTGTACAATGAAACAATTAACTAATGTAAAAACTTTAAATTTACTTTGTTCCAAGTTTGAGGAATCGTCCCACCTTCTAGGGTCTTGAGCTTGTACGCTCTGTTCCCAAGCGCCTCTGTCACACGGAATGGACCAGTCCACTTGGAAGACAACTTGTTCTCTAGCTAGTACGGGTGGGCCTTTCGCATCACCAAGTCGGCGACCTAGAACTGCCGAGGTCTCAACTTGGAGTTGTAATTGTACTCCACCTTTCTCTTCAAGGCTTCAGCCTTGATACGAGCCTCCTCCCTGACTTCATCCAGTAGGTCCAGGTTCACCTTTCTTTCTTCGTTGGATTCTTCCACCACGAAGTTCTGGAAACGTGGTGAGCTCTCCTGGATTTCTACAGGAATCATCGCGTCCGAACCATACACCAAGCCTAAAGGGTGTTTCCTTGGTAATGGACTGGGGAGTGGTGTGGTAAGCCCACACAATTCTAGGAACCTCTTCTGACCAGGTCCCCTTGGCTTTTTCCAGCCTTCTCTTCAGACCTCTAAGTAGAACTCGATTGGCACACTTGACTTGCATGTTTGTCTTGGGGTGTTCGACTGATGCAAACACCTTCTTTTATCCCAAACTCTGTGCACAACTTGCCCAACTGTTAGCTTGCAAACTGGGTGCCATTATCGGACACCAAACGTTTTGGGACTCCAAAGCGCCATACTATGTTCTTCCACACAAAGTGCTAGACCTTGTGGGCTGTGACCTGTGCTACTGGCTCAGCCTCTATCCACTTTGTGAAGTACTCAATGGAAACCACGAGGTACTTCATCTGTCGAACTGCTAGAGGGAAGAACCCCAGAATGTCGATCCCCCAGGTATGAAACGGCCATGGGCTATGAATCAATCTCAGCTCTTCTGAGGGCGCCTTATGCCAATCAGCATGTTGCTGGCACTGCTTGCACCGCTGTGCATACCTCGTGCAGTCTTCCCTCATGGTTGGCCAGTAATATCCTGCACAAACGGCCTTTGATGAGAGAGCTCAACCACCGATGTGACTCCCGCATATCCCTTTGTGAAGTTCTGCCATAATGCGCGTGCACTGCTCACCACTTACACATATCTGGGTAGGGTGAGTATACCATGTCTGAACAAGTCCCCGTCTATCAGGGTGTATTTGCTCAAATTTTTCTTGACTACTCTGCCCTCTGTGGGTTCCAGCGAAAGTATCCCATCAGCCAAGTAGCCTCAATAGGGTGTCATCCAGGTCTCGCGCCCTTCAACTAGGCAAACGTGCATTGACTCTTCCCTGGATAACGCGTACGTGTTTATGATGTGTGTTTTCAGTGTTTCTTGAGTCAACGACCGGTGACTTCTCTTAACACCTTCTGAGGACCTTATCTGCTGGACTTCTTGTTGGACTTCTGTTGTGTTGTCCGTGGTGGTTCGAGGTGTCCTCGAGGTCTCTTGTATGACTGTCCTTTGTCTGCCCCCCTTGCCTGAACTGGAGATTGGAGGGGGAGCCCAGTTGACAATGTACTGTTCTCTGAACAACGTTGAGAATTGATCAAACGAGGTAATGTCCGTCAGGAAGACTGACGAACCAGTCCAACGCTGTGCCTGACAACGTACTCATGAACAGTTTACAGTGCATGGCGTCAGAGCATCCTGAAAGCATCATCTGGGTGTCGAAAGCTGTGATATGGGCCTCTGGGTCCTGTGCACCTGTGAAGGTGACCTTCGGGCCCATGAAGGTGGCTGGTATCACAATGTCCATGATCGCCTAAGAGAATGGCATGGGGCATGCCTAACTGGTGTGGCCCGAGCTCGCTTATCCACCGCACGTTCCCCCACTTGCTGCAAACTCCTGCGCAGTTCCTCATTAGTTCCACGCAACTCTTCATTGCTTGCATGTGACGCGGCCAAGTCGACCTAGAAGGGATCCTGATTGACTCTGGACGCTGCTACTGCCTACTGAAGGGCATGTATGGACTCCATGAGTTGTTGCATGGTGACGTTGTTCCCTCCTTCTGGGGCAGCTGATCCTTGCCTTGTGTTCCTTATGTTGTTGGGTGGCTCTCAACACGATTGTGAATGGGACCTAGGTTTATTGGGTCCCACGATGGGCGCCAAATGTTCTCGCCGATTGACTCAGCCACCGTTGACTTCAAAGGCAGATGGTGGCGCCTCATATCTACTGGTGGTTTCTACTCTCTCCTTGAGTAGCGGAAAGTGGCTCCGTTGAAACAAAGGGAGCCCTACCTGTTGATTGCACTTCGACGATCAAGTCAGTACTGGGTTAACAAAAAGTAAAGTACGTAAAGCAGTTTCAGTCTTAGAAACGGCGTACCTTTTCTAGGGTTCTTACCACCCTTTATATAGGTTGTATCTAGGTCAACTCCCTGTCCCACGAGGATCTTTCCTTTAGTGGAATTATGGTTACTGGTGAGGCATCCTATGACGCGTTGCACAAGCTTAGCGCAGCCGCAACATAAGACTTGCCTGTTCTGGAGTGCAATCTCTCTAACAATATGGCTGCCAGGGTACCAACTCATGTACCAGTGTTGCGGCGCCATCTGTTTTATGGGTGCCCTAATTATTCATGTGCCATGCATGCAGTCTTTCCCTGGAAACCCTAACCCTTACGGGCCTTAGTGCCTCCAGGAAACACTTGCTTGTGTCGTACCCGAATGTACTATACACACCGAGGTCCGATGTCGACCTCTTCAGTCGATGTCCGAGGTCTGGCGAGTACAATAATGATCATGATAACAATATCACAACAAATTTAAATGATAATTAGTCATTCACGTCATCTTCAAAATAACATGATAACAGATTTACACATATCCGTTATTTCAATAATAATATGATAACATATTGAAACAATAATAATTATATCTTTCATCTTCAGACTAATATCACAACAGACTTAATAGATAATAGTCATTTATGTTATCTTTGGAATAACATGATAACAAATTTACATATATATGCTATTTGCATAATAATATGATAACAGATTTACACAATAACAATGACATCTTTTTATCTTCAGAATAATATCACAATAGATAAATCTTTATCTTTTATCTTTAGAATAATATCACAACAAATAAAATATCTCTTTATCTTTTATCTTCAGAATAATATCACAACAGATATAATATATCTTTATCTTTTATCTTCATAATAATATCACAACAATAAAATATCTCTTTATCTTTTATCTTTAAAATAATATCACAACAGATAAAATATCTCTTTAACTTTTATCTTCAGAGTAATATCACAACAGATAAAATGATCTTTTATTGTTTATCTTCAAAATAATATCACAACAGATAAAATATGTCTTTATCTTTTATATTCATAATAATATCACAACATATAAAATATCCTTTATCTTTTATCTTCAAAATAATATCACAACAAATAAAATATTCCTTTATCATTTATCTTCATAATAATATCACAACTGATAAAATATCTCTTTATCTTTTATTTTCAGAATAATATCACAACAGATAAAATATTCCTTTATCTTAATTACCTTTTCTGGGCTGACCAACATCTGAGTCGAGCTCACGACTCACCTCTTGGGCTCAAACACTGAGATGACCTCCCCCAAACACTTGGATCGAGATGACGAGCTCTCCTGCATAGTACACATGCCCCCCGGTCTTACCTACCACTAGGTAATCATTTCCTCACGGGGCGCCCATACTCGAGTGTCGTACTGCCACCAAGCTAGGTTGAATTACCGTGTTCTAATTCAAGTAGATCAATAAAACTTAACCATCACATTGTTCAAAAAGAAAGCATTAAGCAAGAATACCTTAGCTAAAATACAACTTGAGGTTTGCCACATTCCACGCTCAAGGAATGGCCTCAACTGGTCATCCTTGGCTTCTTCGTTTTCCGCTTGGAGGGCTCTCATGGTCTCCATGATATTCTACAAAGTGAGGTCCTCGCTCCCTTCAAATCCAAGTGAACCTTGCCTCGTGTTCCTCATTACATCAGAAAACTCAAACACAACTGTGGATGAGATCAGGTTTTACTGGGCCCCACTGTGGGTGCCAAATGTTTTTGTCGGTTGACTTTTGGTGACAAGCTCTAGCTCTGTCTATCCCTACCCGAATCTGCCCTACATAGAGGGGGCCCTACGTATTGATTGCACTTCGACGATCAAGTCAGTACAGAACTTATAAGAATTTAAGAAGTAGTAAGTTTTAGTCTTAGAAACAACGTACCTTAACCTGGGGTCTCAAGCCCCTTTTATAGCTTACCTCTTTCAACAACTTTCTCTCACGAGAATCAATTGAAAGCATACTCAACAGGAAAATATTTTGTTCAAGGGCACAATCTCTCGGTACTGCAACATAACGAAATCTTTCCTCTAGGAAGTACATAAAATAATAACAAAATAACCACAAGGGCACCAACTCATGTATCAACATCAGGGGTCCATTCTACTTACGTGGGCACCCTACTCATGGTGCTACACTATCTTTCGTTATACATGCAACCTAACCATTACATGCCCTAAAACACATGTGCTTAGGTTAAAAGAAAACATTTACTTGACCTAGACACCACATCTATTATTTTGAATACAAATCTATTTTTTTCTCTTTCTATGATTTTTTTTTTTGTTCTCTTTCTATCTTCATCCTTTTGAACCTCATTTTTTTTTATAACACGATCACGTTCCTGCACCAGTTGGAAGATTCTAAAAATCATCTAAAGCCTCTGGGTACTATACTTTTTACTCATTCGATATTGTAGTTATAGAGAAAATAAAGCCCATATAAGGGAAGCTTTTTAAGTCCTAGTTAGATAGTTTAATATAAAGTCTTTTTCTGGTGAAAATTTTGTAACGTAATTTTTTTTTACATTCTAAGATTAAAGTTCTTGAGTTTGATGTTCTAAAATAAAGCTTTTCAGCAATAAAATGAAGAACATATGTGGAGATTGAAGAACATTGGATGCAATTTGTACTTGCAAGACGTGCTCGGATCTTTATCCCAAACATTTAAGTGTAGTAACTCGGTTAGACAGGCCATGTGAGAAATACCCAACAAGGCTCAGGGTACGTATGGACCCAATTACATGTTATGAGGTCAGCCTAGATATTTGGCAGTCCATATGGAAAAGATGATTAGAGTAAAAACATCTGAAGGAATAAATGAATTAGTTAAAGCGTATATATATATATATATCTATATATATATATATTGTTCCCGCCGGTTGACTGGGATCGTCTTTGCGCGTGGCTTGTCCTCGCGAGCTAGGGCACCTTCGTCATGCTCCGTCCGTGATACCTGAAAAGAAGTGAAAAAAGGGACGCCCTAGCGGCCGTTTGCACTCCGACGATCAAGTCAGCTAGCGAGAAACATCAAAGGTGACACACCCTCTGAAGGTGGTCGAAAGTAACTGTGCTGGAATACTAAAACTGGGTTGCCCTAATTGCCTTG
>Ga0123342_1009574_pt1 | contig 11534 bp, 5 predicted proteins | sample Turbeawhitnodule_FD_89960 | JGI IMG/M metagenome (GOLD analysis project Ga0123342, IMG submission 89960) | Root nodule microbial communities of legume samples collected from Mexico - Turtle bean Mexico white nodule | ecosystem: Host-associated > Plants > Roots > Nodule | place: Mexico: Nepantla... | reverse complement strand
TTGCAAGAGGGTAAGTGATTCGGTTACGGTGCATGAAGTGGACGCTCACAACGTTGTGCCACTTTGGGTTGCCTCTGATAAATTGGAGTACAGTGCTAAGACAATCAGGACAAAGATAAACAAGGATTTCTGAGTATCTCGTAGATTTCCCTGACGTCGAAGTTGATCTGCCAACTAGGAAGTGGGTACTTTCCGAGAACCATTCCATTGACTGGGATGGTCTCATTGCTGATGTGTTAAGGTTAGTGTTGTGTGTTGTTAAGCAAATCATGGGGATATAATGACCCTGGTTTGATGATTGTTTCTGTCAAATTACTAGCAGAGGAGCTGAGGTTCCTGAAGTTGATTGATGTGAGCAGGGGGAAATTGCGGCAAGGGAAGGGTTACACCTTAGATTCAATTGGGAAGTGAAAATGGATTCTGGATTAAAAGGTTGAAAGGTTACTCCCTAGATCGCAACAACCCGTGCAACCCCAATGCACTCTCTGGTTTATCTCCCTATTTGCATTTTGGACAGATATCTTCTCAGCGATGTTCTTTTGAAGCACGTAAGCGGCGAAATTCACATCCTCAAGTTTGTTTACTTGCCCTGCACTGAATTCTTTTTGTTTCTGTTTATCGATGGTCTTTTCTTCCCCAAAATGGTGTTAATAATAGACAAACATCTTATACCTCTGTTTAGTATAACTTCCTGTTCTTAACTTGTGATCTAAAGGATATTGATGCCTTCTTGGAGGAGTTGATTGTGCGGAGAGAGCTTGCTGATAACTATTGCTTCTACGAGCCCCGTTATGATTGAATAAAAGGAGCATGGGGTTGTGCTCAGAACACCTTAATCGAACATGCCACTGATAAGCGTGAACATATTTACTCGTGAGTCACTTTGGTCCGTTTCCAAGACTAATGTTTTTGTTTACTTGCAGCTCAAATAGTTTTAGAACTTTTTCAGAAGGGAGCAATTGGAGAAGGCACAGACTGCTGATCCTGTAAGCCAATTGTTTTATGGATAATAATTATATTCTCAGCTGAACAACCTGAAACCTTCAAAGATTCTCGCACTTTCTTTCACAGAATAATTTGCTACTTCTCTAGTTCTAAGTTTCTCAAACTCAATGCATCTATATTAATATTTGATGCGTTGTTACGCTTCAGCTTTTCTAAATCTTTGTTTTTTTATTCTCATTCACCTAAATAAGTATTATATTCAATATATTGTTTTCTCGCAAACATCAGCTCTGGAGTGGTTCTCAGCTGGAGATGGTTCACAATGGGAAAATGCACGGTTTTATGCAGTATGTAGCTTCTTGATGAATTATTGTCTCCATTATGTTTCTTTTCTAAGTATCTTATGTTGCACATTCTGATTCTATGTTTATAATGCATGTTGTCATGCACACTCTTCGCCTTTCGTTTTTCTTTTTTCCCATGCAGTTCTCTTTGATTAATAAGCCTGCATTATGGAGAGAGGAAACATGCGAGTCGTGCATATTAAAGAGTGATTTTCAGTACATTAAAAATAGAAAGAAATTTAAATAAGGAAAACAATGGGTAGTGTGATACACGTTGACACAAAAATCATAATGTGCATTAGATTGAAATTGTAAATTTCAACTTTCTTTTTAAATAAACTATTATTAATGTTTTAATAATTATAACTAATTATCTAATATACCAGTTATTATAATAAAATGTTTTTAACTTCATTTTAAATCCATAAAACTTATTATACTACCCCTTAATAAAAATAAATATTTTTAATATAATAGGCACTGGCACAAAAACATGAATTTACTATAAACTGACGTAATAATTTATTTTGCAGTAAATTTGTAACCATTCTAAAGTGTGAATTTTTGTTTGTTTATAACTTCACATCTTTTCGCTACTTTGCCTCTTGATAAATATAAGTTCTTTTCTAATCTTTGAAAAATCTTAAAAATGATATCGAAAGCTTTTGAGCGGAATGAAAATATTGTGATTGTAACATAATATATAAATATATACTATTTGGTTGAGTGATAAAATTTGATTTTATTACTTTAAAAATTATGTAATAAGCAAGATTACTATATAGTTTGAGTAAAAGAAAACTACAAAAGGAAAAATGGTTAACATGTACTTTTGAAATCAAATATGTGAAGAGAAATATATTGATTTGGTGCATAATTCAACTATAATTGGGAAATGCTATTGTTATATATTTATTACTTTTTACTCACTATTGTTTTAATAAAATAAATCTTTTGTTATAAATTATTATTATTGCTAATCTAAATTTATAAAATACATTCAGTTTTAATTAATTTAGTAAAAAGTTAAAAAGACTATATAATTAAAGATAGCAGACAAGAATTTAAATATATAAAAAAATATGGGCCAGATACTTTAAGGAGCACACAATCTAGAAAGAAAGAATTTTGAACTGTTATGAGTGGGATGCACCAGGCCTTTGTAATAGTGCAACACAAAGGCGATGCTTGAGGAACCAAGTAGCAAGCAACTTTGATGGCCCTCTCCCTCAAAAAATTAATTTAATATCGTGTGAACTAATAGTCCACATATCAGATATTAAACTGATAAGAACAGATACTACACTTGATCTTAGCCAAAAGGCCGAGAAAGGTATGAATTGAACAGCTGAAGTATTTCATACTTATAGCTTCAGTTTCAGTGGCCTTTTAATTTCTGACAAATGTGGGACTTCTTATGCTATAGCAAAGAGTTTAAGGCTTGAAACTGTGATTCAGTGTAACATTCGAAACTAACAGCCGACTTCATATCAGTCATAAAACATTTTCAAAGACTTTTATTAGAATATGTTACTATCACAAATTATGTTGACAATTCTAACTTTGCTACTGATCATGAATGGTTAGGACGGATAAGACTCATTGTTGCATGAAAAAAAGTTTGTTTTGTGTTCTACCTAAAAAGAACAAGATCTTTTATGTATTTTTTAGTGTTCAGATATAAACTTTTAATGTGAATTTTTGTTAATTATTCTGCAACATAATCCCTTTTAGTCCATTTTGTTGTTCAAATAAAAAACAAGACAGACTTGCAATTATAATCAAAGAAACTTTATTTGATTCTATTTAGTCTTGGAATGATATATGTTGTAAGTGGTCATTGATTTTAGTTTGTTTGACAAATTTCCTACCTTTCGTCAATTTGTATTGTCTTTGCTAGGTTCAATATATTTTTATGTTTCTTTGTCTTCAGGAGTAGGAATTAAAGACAAAAGAAGGTAACTGAATCTCACTGATTTTCAGAAGATGACAATTGTATTTTGCACTGCATCTACTTGGAGGGATTTAACTTTTAACTAAAAACATAACCAATGTTAGGAAGAAAGGCTTACTATCATAAACAGGCTTAATATAAGGTTTTCAATATAATATATAATGATCGAAACATCTTGTTAAATGAAGTAAAAGAAATATACATAGATATTTCTTGGGTTACAAAGTAATGATTTGTTTGCAACTGAAGTATGTTTTTATATGGACTTCTAATGGTTCTATAAGTTCTTCTCAGTATTACAGCAGTCTTGTGATTCTAGTTACTTATTGGTATTGAGTTCAGATGGTGAGAGGTAGTAAAGAGAAAATATTAATTACAATGCACTATTACCTTACAATAAAGCCTAATTTCATCTCACGAAATTGATTTAATTGTGACTCGATATTTGAGTTTTATATTTTTGAACTCCAACTATTGCCAAAAGTTCTGATAAAAGTGTAAATTTGTAACTGAGTTAGAGGGTAGCTCCAAGAATTTTCAAGAGGAAAATAATTTCAAAATGTTTAAATCTGAGACTCATAACTGAGTTTAAATACATTATAGCCTTTCCAGAAATATTTTACTTCAATATACTAGCTACTGTGTTTTTTCTTTTCCACGTCAATTGGTTTTGAATACATCAAATTTTTGAGAGTATTGTAAACAAATCAGTAGGAAATGAATGTTTCTTTAGTATCTTCTCACAAAACAAAAATTAACTCATCTCAGCCAACATAACCTCTTAAAAGAAATATTATTTTATAGATCAAGCTTATTTTAAAAATCTGGAATGGCTCAATCTTATTTTCTCTACAGCTGCAGATTAAAGAGATTAAGAGAGCATGTAAAGAAACATCCTCCAGCACTTTGGTTTTGGTTTTTACCTTGATATAATAGTGTTAGTCATCCTTGCTCTCGCTGGTGTATTCAACATCTTATATTGCTGTTAATGTAATATTGGTTTACTATAAACTGAGGTAAAATATATTTTGCAGTAAATTTGTAAATACTAGAGTCTAATATTTTTTATTGGTTCTAAAGACAATTGCCTTTTTATTAAAGCATAAACTTATATATTCGACCTTACTTCTTTGGTACAATTTTAAAGTGTGAATTTTTTTTTTTTTATAACTTCTCACATTCTTTCTCTATTTCACCTCTTGGTAAATATAATTTATTTTCTAATCTTTCCAACAATAATTTCCTCTTTCTATCTTAAAAATATGATATTGATAAATTAAAAAAAAATACAATTTTTGTATATATTGAGTTAATAAGAATTTCTTAAGATATATAACATGAACATTTAAATATGATATATAAACATATATCTTAAGATTAAATTAATGAAAAACATTACTTACTATAGAATAGTCATTATCATTTAAGCTTATCTTCACAACATTTTAATTAAAAAAACAAACAAAAGTCTATTAAACACATTATTCACAACATTTACATTAAACATAAATTTAAAATTTGAACTGCTTGGAGTGGGATGCACCAGGCCTTTGTAATAGTGCAACACAAAGGCGATGCTTGAGGAACCAAGTAGCAAGCTACTTTGATGGCCCTCTCCCTCGAAAAATTAATTTAATATCGTGTGGACTAATAGTCCACATATCAGATATTAAACTGATAAGAACAGATACTACACTTGATCTTAGCCAAAAGGCCGAGAAAGGTATGAGTTGAACAGCTGAAGTATTTCAAACTTATAGCTTCAGTTTCAGTGGCCTTTTTATGTTTTGACAAATGTGGGACTTCTTATGATATAGCAAAAGAGTTGAGACTTAAAACTATGTATGCTGTCGAAAATGAAACATGGCAAAGCTGAAGATGTTTCTTTAGTATTTTCTCACAGAACAAAAATTAACTCGTCTATCCAACATAACCCTCTTAAAAGAAATATTATTTTTTTATCAAGCTTATTTTAAGAATTTGGAATGCCTCAATCTTATTTTCTCTACCCCTACTGATTAAATAGGATAAGAGAGCATGTAAAGAAACACCCTCCAGCAGTTTGTAAAAGGGTGATTCAAACTTACTTTGATTTTGGTTTTTATCTTGATATAATACAACATCTTATCTTCCTGTTAATGTAAAGCTAGCTTATTGTAATATATTTTGGTTTTTGTGGGCTTCTAAACATGGTTCGAGACAGATTAACTGATTTGGTACTAATTCACAGCCAAGTTCCTGCAGAAGGAATAGATGTACAGAGAAATATGTCTCAATGTTATAAAGTTTGTGTTCATAATAAGCTCTGCATGTTTGATTTGGTAAACATTGCAAATAATTTGCATGAAAAGAATTTAGCTAATAAAGAATAAATGTTTAAGAATTGTAAATTATACTTGTATATGTAATTATTGGCTTAGTTTAAGCATCAAATGCTAAACTTGTTATTTGATGTTTGTCGTGTATGCTAAATGGCTAAGGCACAAGTGCGAATTTAAATCGTGGAGAAATTTAGGTGGGACCTTACGATGATAAAGCAAGGATTTTGTTAAGTAGAATCTTGTTTGTTTCTTTCTTGGTTTACTATCCAAACTTTTTTTCATTTTGAACTAATTGAAAATTTTACATTGTTTAAAAATTAGAATATTTCATAGTATATAATTGAATACAAAATTTAATTTATTAATTAATTTTATAAAATTAAATTAAGTTTAAAATTTATTTTTTAAATATTAATTATTAAATAAATAAAATGTTTATATTTTAAATATGTTTACTTTTTATTTTATAAATAGCAAAAAGACTACCAGAAATGATTTAGGATTTGTTTTGACAAACTTTCCATAAGAATTCTGAGACAATTAGGAAAAAAAACCTTTTTTCATAGGTAAAATTAATTTATGCCAATTTTAGCCTTTTCTCTTTTTCTCTAGGAATTCTAATGGAAAAAACTATCCAAATTGATGTTTTATCCTAACATTACGAAACTAAAAAGTTTTTATTGTAACCTATATTTTTATATTTTTATAATATATAGGAAATGTATATTATAGCAAAACATATTACTTATATGTGGTATTCATATTAAGTGGTGGTCGTAAGCTGATGATGGGCTCAATATTTGTTAATTTGATTTAGTCTTATAAATTTTAATAAGAAGTTACAAAATAAGATACACTCATTATATAAATTTAAGTAAACAGCACTCTTAGTTTCTTCGGTCTTTCAATCAGTTCACTATTTATATTGGTGAACCAGTCAGTCATAAGGTGGGTAAACTTGTGAAAATGGGAAAATTCTCCATTAACCAATCCACACACACCCTTTCTCCAAATCAAACAGCGGAGAAATCTTTGCTTTTATTGAACCCATAAACTGTAATGTTAGGACCTCAAACAATCATAAACTGAAATGAAGCATTCTTCCGGCAATTGAGAATTTAGATCTTCAAAATGTTCAGGCAAGATTTTAAAGATGGACATTGAAATCATAATTTATTCAAATTGAAATGATAGAGTTTTAAAGTTTCATATCAAGGATAATACACGCGACTGAAACTACCAAAATCCACAAGATAGTTACATATTTTTTACACAACAGCAAGCTTTGGATTACCATTAAGCAGCAGTTTCAAAATGAATGCAGCCCAGGTAGGTATCACAGCAATAACCTTGGTAAGAGTAGATGATCAAGTTGAATGGAGACATTCATAAAGTCCTTTTTTTTACTCCCTGGCGTCTTATTATCTCTTGCTATAAGCCACATCCTGAAGTCCAAGAACTCAACTTTCACTATTGTTATTATTAGGATCTGTTTTTTTCACCGTTTTATTGAGCATGAAATGAAAATGACACTATATATGTTCCCTTCAGATTTGAAGACTGGCGGATATGGAGCTTGAAAGGCTGAGAACCTCAAATGGTGGCCTATTCATCACCTCTTTCACTGTTAAGGGGCACGAATCTGTGATCCAGAAGTAAGTAAATGCAGACCCTGGATGCCCTGTGCATGAAAGTTAGAAATGGCTGATGGTGAGAAAATAAAAGTATAAATAGTAAGCCACTGATTTAATAGAAGATTGTTTGATGAAATATTAGCGTTGTTAACACATGGAGTATATCTTATTCATTCATTTTAATTTTACAGTACTCAATTTAATGTTAATTACTGTTTAGTGAAAGCAATACTAGATCTGTGAGTGTTCAATTACAACAAGAATGGTATTCATAATAGAGTAAGAGAGCAACTGCTACTCCTGATATGCTGAAACTCTACCAAATAAAAAAACTAACCAGACACCAAGATAAGTCATCTAAGTACCTATTCCTCTCACAAGTGTAACAGAGGTAAATGACACTAGACCTTGGAAAAAACTAGAAAGTTGAGTATAACAATAAAATCACGATGAAAAGAAGGTCAATGATCTAAAAGAGAGGTGATTGAATATCTGTTGTGGGTTTGGCTCATTTGTGCAAAAAATAAGTTAAAGGGTTCAAGCGGGTGGAACATTGAAGGTATGTGATAATTGACTACATGTTTATATAAGAACTTGTTATTTAACCCACCAAAAGGAAAAATAAAGAAAATTTGCAAGAATTTCAATTAAATCAAATTGATGTAAGAATACAGGTTAACATGTGGCACCTAGTTAATATCGGGACAAGTTCATCAATTCGTATTATAAATTTACAAATACTTGAGATAGTGTTATTTTCCTTTATAACAAACAAAATCAATGATCTTGGCTTAATAAACAAAGTAAAGCAGGTACCACCGCCGTTATCATGTTCAAAGCGTGCCCATGAATTATTTGGAAAAATGCCATGAGTCACGTAAGCACTAATCTTTGATGCTCCATGAGCTGCCAAGACTTTCTGAAAGATGACAGATTAATGAGTTAACAAGATATAAACAAAATCATCTTTGCTACAATAAATAAAACTATATAAGATTCCACCTTTTGTGCCATGTAAGAATCCACATGCACAGATGTTTATACCTGACACTCTATCAAAGTTCCACCTGATTGAACCAAATCATCAACAATCACAATATGCCGATCCCTAGGGTCTCCCTCCTTGATACGAACTATCCTTTGATCTCCTTCCCGAACTTTTGCACAGACTATCTGCATATCCATTGTGTAAGTGCTAACAGATGGAACCACAAAAGCAAGTTAGTCTATGTTTCAAACTTCAAATCAGTAGCTGCTAGACTGGTACCAGTGTGTTCTTTATAACTTTTACTGAACTTGAGAAAAATTGTTAGATTAACTATATTCAATACCGTTGGAAAATGCTGCAGTTGCTTATGAAATCGTTTCCATGCACCATCATCAGGAAAAGCAATTGCTATCTGTGAAAGAAGAAAACCAAAGTTGTTATTGAATATGAGATAGTATAAAAGCATTGGTTCTCATTCACTTTTATAACTGATATATAATCTGTTTTTATAACCTTAAAGTTTAAAGTCTTTTGGATAGAGCTTTACTCGTGTGCCTAAGTCATAACATAATTCCCATTATCAAAATTCACATGCACATGAGATAAACCAGAACAGTAAATACAAAACTATACAGGAAACACAGCCTGAAAGAGAAGAAATAAATATAGGTGAAATCCTCACATTGTCAGAATCAGGAAGATCCTGGAGCCTTCTTTTCAGCAAAGGTATCCCACTCTCAAAGCATGGTAAAATGTTATCTCCAAAGTAGAATCTCTCCTGAATTGCAACAAAAAATCAAACAATTATAGCAAGGAATTTCACAACTGAGAAAGAAAGACAAGGAAAACATGAGACAGACCACCCAAAAATACAATTGTTAAAAGCAATTCCACAAATATTAGACCTGCAAGGCATGAATGTCAAACGTCACCAGACTGGTAGGTCCTCCCCTAGAAATGGGTATGTTTGACAAAAGTCTGGCCAAAGTAAAAGCTGTGGCAATATCTCCTTCATCCTCCATACGCTCTGATGTGCCCGTTGGGAAAAACGGAAGGACAAGGGTAAATGAAGCAATGAATAGTTTTGGCAATGCATAAATAACAGGAATCTGCTCAAAAATCACTGCTGGAGAACTGAATGAGGCCAGAAAAGCCACATGCATCCCGCGAATTCCTTGGGCATTGGGAATGAAAATGTTGGGGAAGCCATCAGGAAACTTGCTGAGTTTTCAGTTGCACAAAGTACTTCAGTGAAAGAAACCATACAATTCACTCATAACGCAAACTAGCTAGAAAAAAAAATACCACCCAGAACTAAACGGGCTTTAAGCTTTAATCTCATGCATCAAGATTCACAATGGGGCAGCATAGTGTAGTGCTATATTCTCCTACAAAAGCTCTTACTCCCAAGGAAGTACTAAATGAAAAGGCATTCGATGCGTGCAAATATAAAACACATTTAATACCTATCATACAAAGAAATAATGAGGACGTGATGGGATTTAGAACTATTCTAACCGTAATTCGTATTTACAAGTTCCTAAATTGCAACCACGGAAACATCAATTCTAGCCCAACAAAGCAATTTAGCTAAATGGGGCACTCGAAGCTGATGGAATACAGAGACGAGACAATATAACCGTGATGGGTACTTCCAAGTTCCTACATTGCATAATCTTGACATCAATTCCAGCACAATAGAGCAATTCACCAAAATGGGTCACTCAAAGTAGACGAAAAACAAACACAAATCACCACATTGGTTCGAAACCGAAGAAAACAGAGAGAGGTGCAAAGGATGCATCATGCATGACGAGAAATGCTACATGAGCGAAAAGGGACGAACCCCCAAGAGATGTTGCGGAGCTCGATGGCTTCGCACTCGGCGGCGATTTTCTCGGCGAGGGCCTTGGTCTCGGCGCAGAAGAAAAGGACAACCTTTTTGGCATTTTTGGTGGGGAATTGGGAAGCAGAAGTGACAGCGGAGACAGAAACCAATGAAGAAGAAGGGTTGGTGTTGGAATTGGAGAGAGCGGTGGAGTCTTTGCTCATGTCGGAGATACGCTCGATTGTCCAGCGGCGGTGGCCCTCGAAGCCTTTGATCTCGCACCTCAGATTCGAACTGAAAGAGAAAAGGGATTTGTTGTTGTTCTTCTTAGAGGGGTGAAACAGAGAGTGAGAGCGTTTGAGTGTGAGAGGTTTGTTCGATGGAAGCGACAAAGACGGAGGGGGTGGCGTGGCCGCCATTGTCGGCGGTCACCGTCTGGTTCTTCACTCGAAGATCGCTTTCCCTTTAGGGGGGACAGTTGGAAATGATTTGCAAGTTCGGTACTACATTGTATTCCACAAAGGATCAACCATAATACTATATAATTAGTCACATCTATTTTTAAGTGTCTTATGTGACTCATTTTTGTAACTGAATTTACTATATACATTTTCCTTGCAACTTTACTTTTACTTGTAATATTTTCATGCTTATATTTTGATTTTAATAATTATTTGTTTAATACATAAAAAATTAATCATACATGTACAAAAACTGCGTATGTTTCTACTGGTCTATGATACAATATTCTAAAAATGTTTTTGACTGGCACAATTAATTATAAGAAGTTTTTTCCGTCATTTTTTCTTAACTTCAATCACTTAAAGGATAGAATGTAAAATAAAAAGTAAATGAAAGAATTAAAACAAAACAACTACGAGATCTATACCCACTGGTAATTTTGTGATCTAAATTTGGAACAATGAGCAACAACCACCAGCTCCTCCAACTCTACGACGATTTCTATTTCTTCAGCTTCCAACACAAACTCACCAATCTTCAACTCAAAACGCTTATGGAATTAAAGGTTTTCAAAATATTATTGCTTCAAAAGAATTCTCCACCAATCCTTCATTTCAGGTCTACTCCGTGTTTCTAAAAATGTTAAATATTTGTAACATTTACACTTTTTATTTTTAACTTATGCATAAATTAATTTTAATATATAAAAATATTTATTTTATTTTTAATAAAAAACTTTATAGGAAAACTCATTTATTAGTAGAAGTTTTCACACCATTCTTACTATAAGTAAAAGGAGCTAAATTGATAAATGAGACCATTTTAACAGCTGGATATTATTCTTTTCAGAACAAATTAAAATAAAAAGTAATGTTGAAAAGAGAGTAAGGAAAAAACGAATGAATATATTGATTCTCGCTGAAAGGAAAGACTAAAATGACTTATATATATATATATATATATATATATATATATATATATATATATATAAATATATATATATATATAAATATTTTTTTAAAAGTTAAAGAATGTGTTTTAGTTATTTTATATTTTAT
>Ga0123342_1009573_pt1 | contig 11535 bp, 8 predicted proteins | sample Turbeawhitnodule_FD_89960 | JGI IMG/M metagenome (GOLD analysis project Ga0123342, IMG submission 89960) | Root nodule microbial communities of legume samples collected from Mexico - Turtle bean Mexico white nodule | ecosystem: Host-associated > Plants > Roots > Nodule | place: Mexico: Nepantla... | reverse complement strand
GATAGTCGAAGAGGAAACCAGGAAACTACTGGATGCTAGGTTTATCCGAGAAGTGCATTACACCACGTGGTTGGCAAACATCGTCCTGGTGCAGAAGAACAATGGAAAGTGGCGAATGTGTACCGATTACACCCATCTTAACAGGGCCTGTCCAAAAGATGCATATCCATTGCCGAGCATTGACCGGTTGGTAGATGGCGCAGCCGGCCACAAAGTGTTAAGTTTTCTCGATGCATACTCTGGGTACAACCAAATACGCATGAATCCGGCAGACTGAGAGAAGACAGCCTTCATTACCGACAAAGCCAATTTTTGCTATGAGGTCATGTCTTTCGGCCTCAAGAATGCTGGAGCCACCTATCAGAGGCTCATGGACCAGATGTTCCAAGACCAGATAGGAAGGACCATGGAAGTATATGTTGACGACATAATCGTAAAATCCGATAGCGTGGAACAACACGCCAACGACTTGGCTGAGGTCTTCCAGCAGATAAGGAAGTATGACATGCGCCTTAACCCAGAGATATGAGTGTTTGGAGTTGAAGGAGGCAAGTTCCTAGGCTTTATGCTGACAAGTCGAGGAATCGAGGCGAATCCGGACAAGTGTCGGGCCTTGGAAACTATGAGAAGCCCGGGAAACCTGAAAGAAGTTTAGCGGCTGGTGGGAAGACTGACGTCCTTGTCCAAATTTATGCCTAGACTAGCGGACAAGATCAGACCGATCTTGAGGCTCATGAAGAAAGCAGAGAAGTTTACATAGAATGAAAGTTGCGAAGAAGCTTTTCAAACTGTAAAAAAGGCGTTGGCCGAACCGCCTATTCTAAGCAAACCCGTCCATGGGATCCCTCTACTGATCTACTTGGCCGTTTCGCCGGAAGCCGTAAGTGCTGCCATAGTACAAGGCAAAACAGAACAAAAACCAGTCTACTTCGTTAGTCGAGTACTACAAGACGCCGAAACCCGGTATCAAATGATCGAGAAGGTAGCTCTGGCCCTCGTCCATGCCTCCAGAAGGCTACGACAATATTTCCAAAGTCACGAGGTTATAGTGCGAACCGGCTTCCCCATCAATAAGATTTTGCAAAAACCCGAGTTGGCCGGAAGAATGATTGGCTGGTCAGTCGAGTTGTCCGAATTCAGCATTAAATACGAACCACAGGGACCTATCAAGTCCCAATGCTTGGCAGACTTCACTTCAGAGTTGCAGCAATGCCAAGAACCTGAAACCATATGGATCCTGCATGTCGATGGCTCCTCAAGTAAGAAGGGTGGAGGAGCCAAAATTGTTCTGGAAGGGCCAGAAAATATACAGATTGAGCAATCTTTACGTTTTGGGTTCTCTACATCGAACAATCAAGCAGAATATGAAGCACTCATAGTCGGACTGTTGTTGGCAAAAGATGTGGGAGCTCAGAAGGTGGAATGTCATACGGACTCACAACTCATGGTCGAACATGTCAATGGGAACTACCAAATCAAAGATCCTCTGCTCCTGAAATACTACCATAGAGTGGTTAACATCATCAGCCAGTTTCAGAATGTCAAGATAAATCATGTGAAACGACAAGAAAACCTGAGGGCCGACACCCTGTCAAAACTGGCAACCGCTAAGACGAAAGGCCGACACGCCTCTGTCATTTAGCAGATCTTATCGGCTCCGTCGGTCCCCACCGGGGAATGCATGGTCACCGAGAAAGGAGAAGACGACTGGGTGGCCGACATGAAAAAAGCAGTCAAGGACCGTGAGGAAGGGAAAGAAGGCTATGACTTGCCCCTATCCAAGAAAGCGTCACGGTTTGTTATAATAGGAAAAGACTTATATAAACGAGGATTCTCAACCCCATTGCTTAAATGCGTGTCGAAGGAAGAAGCCGATTACGTACTGCAAGAATTGCACCAAGAGGCGTGTGGGTTACACTCCGGAGCCCGAACAATGGCAACCAGAGTCTTGAGGGCCGGGTACTACTGGCCGACGCTAAGGACTGATTGCACCAACTTTGTGAAAAAATGTGTAAGTTGTCAAGAGCATGGCCCGCTAATCCACCCTCATCCGCACAACCTCCAAAGCATCAATTCTCCCTGGCCTTTTGCCCTATGGGGAATGGACATAATAGGCTCCTTCCCCCAGGCAACCGGGCAGAGGAAGTTCCTACTGGTCGTGGTTGACTACTTTACAAAGTGGATTGAGGCGGAACCCCTTGCAAGCATCACAGCTAGGCAAGTCTAGAACTTTGTATGGAAAGACATCATTTGCAGATTCGGAATCCCGCACACCATCATCACGAACAACAGGAAACAATTCACTGATCGCAAGCTGGCCCAATTCTATGAAAGCCTGGGTGTCCGACACAAAACAAGTTCTGTGGAGCACCCACAAACCAACGGCCAAGCCGAATCTGCTAATAAAGTCATCCTGAACGAATTAAAGAAAAGACTTGGCAGTGCCAAAGGTAAGTGGGTAGAGGAGCTCGTAGAAGTTCTCTGGGCATATAGGTGTACCCCCCACTCGGCAACTGGGGAAACCCCATACAATCTCACTTACGGTATAGACGCCATGCTGCCAGTTGAAGTTGGCGAGCCGACAATCCGAAGAGAACTCCACAATTTGAAGATGAACGAAGAGTGTCTAAGAGCGGAGTTGGATTTGCTCCAGGAAGCACGCGACAAGGCCAAGATAAGGGAACAAGCTTGCAAGCGGATGGCTGCGAGAAGATACAATTCAAGGACTAAACCAAGAGCCTTTCGAGAAGGAGACCTGGTCTGGAGGATGAGAGGGGAAGCTCGCAGGATCCCAACAGAAGGAAAGTTCAACGCAAACTGGGAGGGACCCTTCAAGGTCAGAGAAAATCTCCAGAACGACGCATATCGCCTAGAACACTTGGATGGCCGAGAAGTTCCCAGGACGTGGAACGCGAGCCATTTGAAAATGTATTTCAGTTAACATGTATCATAGGTGTACTCTTTCCTACCTTCAATCTTTTTTCCCAGAGGGCTATCCCGAGGGTTTTTGATTGAAGAAGGTTTTAACGAGGCACCACAATCAATAAAATCATGTTTATCAGTCAAAATTCTCTGGCAAATCATTAATACAAGAATCAAACAAAACCTCTCGGCCAAGGAAGAATTCACCCAAGTGAATTCCTGCCGAGAGTACCATACAAAACCTCTCGGCCAAGGAAAAATTCACCCAAGTGAATCCCTGCAGAGAGTGCAATAAAAAACCTCTCGGCCAAGAGAGTTCAAGATAAACCTCTCGGCCAAGGAAGAATTCACCCAAGTGAATCCCTACCGAGAGTGCAATAAAAAACCTCTCGGCCAAGAGAGTTCAAGATAAACCTCTCGGCCAAGGAAGAATTCACCCAAGTGAATCCCTGCCGAGAGTGCAATAAAATACCTCTCGGCCAAGGGAGTCGTAAAGAAAACCTCTCGGCGACTAAAAGAGTTGAATTAAAAACATGCACCACTCAAGGAACAAGAAAGATACAAATACAAACCAGTAGTGAAGGGAAAAAACTTGTCATTTCATTAATCAAAAGAACCGACAACCCGGTTAAGTGTACATCAAAAGGGTCAAATGCTTACAAAGCAGTCACACATGACCTCAATAAAGGTCAAGTGGTTACAAAAAATTACGTGACCTACACACAGGCCTAGTTATCGGACTCCACAAGGTCAACCTTGGAATCCTCCGCGAGAGCCGAGACCACCACTTGAGAGGCACTCAGAATTTGGTCTATTGGGACAAGCTGACCCTCATAAAAATCTTTGTCCACATCAAACTTTCCTTCATCCAGAGGAATGTGGTAGAAGAAAGCCGCTTGTTGGAGAGCCTTCTTGAAGCCATTTTCATGCTCTTCTATCACACTGTCCTCGGACACCTCCACTTCCTTCAGCAATTTCTCTATCTTCTCTTCAGCTCGATGATTAGTAAGAGCCATGTCTGAGAGGCTCTCTTTCAAGCCACGAACCTCTTCATCCGCCTTATCAGCGATCTCTCTCCCCGTCCTCTCGGCCAACTCACACCTCTCCCTCCACATCTTCACTTCGGCCTCCAAATCTTGCTTACGAGTTGAGAGGCCGGTGTTCTCAGTCAGCACTGATTCCAACTTGGAGGTTGTCTCGCTCAACTTTACTCGAAGTCCCTCCACCTCGGCAATACTCTTCTCTCTCTTCACTAAGTCTGAAGCCATTCGCTTGCCGAGAACGAGAGTCCGAGAGCACAACTCCATAAATGCGTCGTGCATTTGAGAAGGACGCACCGAGAGGTACGCGTCTTGCTGATAGGGGTTCAGCTTGATGGTGACCTTCTCGGCCACGTTGAGCTCGTGACCCAGGAAGTCAGGATCACCAGAACTCGACCCACCGGCTAGACGGCCTCTCTTTGGCGACTTCCCCGAGGATGAGCGATTCCCGTGACGTCGAGAGGACTTGCCGCGATCTCTCCCATGTTCCTCCTTCCTCTTCTTTGGGTTGGGAGGACGAGTGGTCTCAGCAGCGGGCACCGTGGCGAGAGGAATGGCAGCTTCCGCAACCAGCATTGGCGGTCCCCCTAATGCATCTCCTCTCTCGACTTGCCGCGCTTGCCTTTTCAAACACAGTTCGCGGAAGTAATCTTTCTTTCCACCTGGTGGAACTAAACTGGCCATTATACCTACAAAAGAAAATCAAGTCAGTCCTGGTCGGATGACCGTCAAGACGAATAAAAACACATACCGTCAATATCTACACATCTATTGGAAGATAAGTAGGCACGGACGAGAGGCCGGGTTGGAATCTTGCGTGGAAGTTGGTCCAATACCGACAACACTTCTAGGTCGTCATCGGTCATCAGGGACCTCGGCCATACACTGAAGCGCGCTGGATTCTTCGTCCAATAGAAAGGGAACTTGGGATTTTCGCCGTCAAAGAAAAATGGTTGGCCTTCCTCCTCAACGACAACTTTAAAGAAACCAGCTTTAAAGTTCTTATAAGAAGTCGTGTAAGGAGCAAAGAAGCTATTCTTCGCTTGACCAACCAAGGAAACCCAACCTATTCGGTCACCCGGCCTCGTACCAAAGAAATGTAAAAAAGACCTGGCGGTCGCTTTAACACTTAATACCTCGCACAATATCCGAAAAGCCTGGAGGGATGCTCAGCTATTCAGATGAAGTTGTGAAGGTGCTACGTTTAAAATACGCAATACTTCCATGGTGAAAGTATCGAAAGGGAGGCGGACATGAATGTCCGAAATCAATCAAGAATAGAAGTAAAAGAAATCTTTACGCTCTCTCCCCCTTCCCAGACACACGGTCTCGAACGCTCGACACCTACGGAGTGCGAAGGCACCACTAGGGACGCCCTCTAGCACGATATCCACATTCTCCACAAAATCTTGGAGCAAGGAAACCTTTGTGAACTCTGAAAACTCCTCACGGACTTTCTCATTGACCCACAAATACTCGGCCTCTCGAGTTTCTTCACTCTCATGGCCACTCAATTGAGAAATTGCCGGCTCAGCACACTCTCGACTCAAAGGACCGACTACATAGGAAGAAACTTCCACATCCTCGGCATCTCTAGAAACGACATTTGCGGCCAACCGCCCCCTACCACTCACACTCCCGGACGCAGACGAAAATAAGCTGGTAACCAAAAGAGAGGGCATCGTTACCTCCAGAAAGCTATCCACTCGATAAGTCAAGATTGCAAAAGTTAACAACTCGACTCTCGGGTTTTCGGAGCTAACTCACGGATTACACGAAAGAAAATGCCACGACACCACCCATATTTATAGGCAGCCAAAAAGAGGAATACGAACCGTCGAGGGTGCCCCCCCACCGTTAGATCCACCTCCAATGGACGACCCAGATCATATGAGGCTACTCACCTCACTGCACTATTACGCTCACGCGCCTCGAGTACAGCGAACATCTCTCACTCTCGGAAGCACAACACAATAATTGATAAGCGGCTCACCCCCATTAGTTAACGGCCACCCCACCTATCGGCCATCAAAACTGTCAAGCACCAAGTTCATCAGACTCTACATTGCGTTGACTGCATTCGAGCCTGGGGGGCATATATACTACCGGATGGCCGAAAGGCCAGCCAGACGACAAGGCCGACTAGATGACAAGATGTCAAGCTAAACACGTAATTAAGCATTAACGAACCAACTCAGGAGATAAGCACGGTTAAGGCACAAATGGGCCTCCATTTGGACCCTAAAGCAGACCCATAACAGCCATAGCCCATCCAGAGCAGTATAAATAGTAGAAGAGACACAACACCCAAGGTAACTATTCATTCCCCACTCTTCTGGTACTTAGCTCTCGGTCTGACTTGATCGTCGGAGTGTCTTCGCAGGTACTCCCCCCATCGTGTCCAAGCCGAAGATCCAGCTGGAAGAAGACCAACCGAAAGACCGACAAGACGAGAAGAACAACACAAGACATCATCAGAGGAAGTGTTCTGCAGGGCTTAGATCTTGTAGGAACAGTAATTAAAAATAATATTTGGAATTTTGGGACCTTGTTCAAATGATTTGATGACTAAAAAGTGATACATTGTGTCACTCAAACTATATGAGTTGTCTTTTAAGCAACTAAAACATCATTCTCCTATTTGCTTTTCCATCTAGTCTTTAAAGTTGAATCTCCTTGGTTGGATTATTTAGGTTGAGTATTAATTATTCTATTATTTATATTTATGATATATTTATTTAGCCAAATAACTGAAAAGTCACTCATATTCAATGATATGTTGATAAGTGTCATATTTCAATAAAATTTTAAATTAAAAGATAGACGCTTATGATTTTTTATTGATAAAGTAACTATAATTCAACCCCTAATTTAGGAACCTAAACCTTTTTTTACATATTTTGTGATTATAAGATGATTAAGAACGATCTATTCCCATAATTGTATTAATTTCATGATTTTAAGGGAAAATTTAGATGAAAAAGCTAAAGGAGAATGGACAAGATGAAAACGGAAAGTTGGAACATTGAAAACTCGTTCAAAACTCACCTAAACTCGCCAAGCAAGATCACTCCAGAGGAACTTGCCCAAGCGAGTTTGACTAAACGAGTTCACTCCAGAGAAGTTGGGTTTTTTCTCATCAAACTCGCTTAAGCGAGATGTCACTTAGCCCAAACCCAACTAGGTTAAAGAAAAGGCATGATGAATAACCCTAAACATCATTGGGAGAATAGAAAGAGATAGAGAGATAGAAAATCCTAGAGGAGGCAGCCTTCAAGGAGAGACATCCTGGATCTTCTCTTTCTTGTTTTCCATGCTTGTAATGACAAACATGACTAATTTTTCCATTTGGGATTGAGAGTGGTCTGTTCAAACTCTTATGTATTGAGGTGATATTTATCTATAATATTTCAGTTATTGATTGATGATTGATATTATCATTTTATTCTCAAAGTTTAAATTATTCATAATTTTTATCCTTAGATTTGACTAGAACGTACTTTTAAGAATCTGACCTAAATGATAATGTTTAACCTATTTAAATGCTAAGAATATAATTTGAAATGTTAATTTCTTTATAACTTTATAACATCTCTTCATAATCATAATGATGAAGAGTTTTTATAAATATGTGAGAAATAAATATTTATGAGACTTTCTTAATAATTTTGTATGTGAGGAATCGATATGAATGATTTTTATATGTGCATCAATATCAATCAAGATTGAATATTATAATCTTTTGTAAAAATACATACTATCAATTGAATCAAATCAATCTTTTACTTTGCTTTATTTAATTTCTTGCAAATTCATCATATAGAACAATTTTTCCAACAAATTTTTATATATTATTTTATATTTAGTGAATATTATATTTAAGAATGCAATTGTTCCTTATGGGTTCGATATTTGTTCTTAAGAAGAATTCATTACTTCTGACATGGTACATTGACAGTAAAATAATCATCAAATGTGCGAGAAATTACCCTATTGTAGGAGTTTGTTAAATATAATCTATTGTAGAAATTAGTCTAACCATGTTTTATGACAAATATCAATCTCAAATTTGAACTTATTATTAGTCTTTTGAAAGGAATCAATTATTATATATCTATTGTTGATGAGTTCAATATTCTTTGATAGGATTGATATTTAATTATATTTATATTGATGTTAATTATTATATTTTTAATTGAATATTAGTCACTCTTGTGTTTTATTATGTTTTGTGATCTTGTTAAAATCATATTACGACACGAGAGGATATTATTCTACAAACAGGAAAACTTAAGGATAAATTAGAGTTAAGCCTAAATGTGCTCTAATTAGAATTTATTTGTTTAGTTTTTTCAATTTAAGAAATTGTCTCTTCCTCAGCTTTTCACTTAATTTTAGAATTATCTTTTTCATCCTATTCTTTCTTGTGTTCTTTGTTATTCATTCACGTGGAATTAATTTTTGAAGTTTAATTCATATAATCAAGATTACACAATTTGAATTACGTTTTGCACCAATTGTTTAAGCTACAAGTTTGTTTTTCTTCTCTCTAGTTTCGAATTTGTACTTTATGATACTAATTTATGCTCTAATTTTAAAAATTAATTTAATCTTAATTTAATAACTTGATATGAATTATATTGAATGATATTTTAATTTAATCCAATACTTTTGGTTCAAATACATTTTTCAATTAAATTAATTCATTGAATCAGATAATTGTTTAAACTTAGATTTGAAAAGTTAAAGAACTACTATAAAAGGAATAAATATTAAATATATTAATTGACCTTTTATTTTATGAATTTTATTTTCAACTCTTAGAATTTTTTTATCATGCGTTTCCAATTCCATTGCATTTCAATATTATTTCATTCTAAAACTCTCAAATAAATTTTTATAGTTGAATAATATATATATATATATATATATATATGTATAATATGTCCTTTGATAATTGACACAAGTTGTGTTCTACATAAAAAAAATTCTTATAGAAAACTTAAATGCTTTGAATTCAAAATGACAATGAATATCACCCAACTCATCACTAATTTAATAAGACAAATTGATATTTTGTAACATGTTAGCCTACTCTACCGTCTTACCTGACTCACCAACTTAATGGGTTAGAGACAAGACAAGGGTGTTAGTTTGCTTACTTGTTTTTAATTAAATAAAAAAAAAATATATATATATATATATATATTATTACATTACATGAATAGTAAAAATACGCAATGATAATAAAATTTAAATAATTGATATATTAAGTTGTAATTATTAATTATAAGAAAATAATATTTGATATATGTACCGAGAGGTTGCTAGGAATTAGGTCGAGCTTCTCAAGATTGACCAAGAAGAAGGAATTGAGGGGAGGGGTCCACATCAAAGTCTGGTCAACATAACCTTTGTATATAATTAATGACACTCATAATATCCCAGATTACGCTATAAATGTTAACGCGATATTTCTGATTGTGCTATAAAAGTCAACGCGATATTTTTGATTGCGCTATAAATGCTAACGCGGTATTCTTGATTACGTATAAATATTATGCAATCATATCACTTGATTTGATGACCAGTTACCACAATACAAGAAATTAATGTTTGGAGGAATCGGAGGCAAGGGTCCAAGTCCATAAAGACCTATAAATAGATAACCACTCACAGGGAGTATCTCATCTCACTACATACATTTTTTTTTTCATTTGATCAGCAAAGAATAAATAAAATAAAATGAAGAACTTTAGGAATGCTCCAACCCTTATACACAAAACAAAACCAATTTCCTTGCACCAACCAGCTAAGAATCCAACGGAACTTTCACCACATTACCCAAAATTACAATCCAAAACAAGAATCAGAGTCTCCAATAACATCAACCCAATATTCACTACATACATAATATTTGGTGCTCTTACTCGAAGTGTAATCGCAGGAGGAGACCATTGTCTCTCAGAAGGTTGCTTTGCTAAGAGTTCGAAGAAGGATCAACATGAGCTCATGCAATTGGACGAATGAGAGTTTGAAGGGAGACCACACAGACCTCGGACCGGCAAGAACAATATATAATAATAATTTTTAATTTTTTCAATTAAAAATAATAATTAAATATGATTAATGGATTTTTAATATAAATATATATTAAAAATAAAAGGCAATAAATTTGTAAAAAAAAGTTGGTAGGTGACGGGTAAAAATTCAACCCAATTTTTTACACGCCGACAATCATGGCAAAATTGGCTGGATTACGCGTTTCGTAAACTTTTATTTACAAACTTCTTTTTTTCTATATGCATGATGACATTATATTGCTATACTATTTATTTTATTCGACTGCAATAAATTTTTCTTTCTCAAATTTGAGGTACTAATAACATTGATTATCCGAATTTAAAAAGTTTTAACTAATTTATTAAATATTTGATAATATAATAAACTAATTTAACAAAGTGTAAAGTTCCAAATAACTTTTTGACCTTCAACTAATTTTCACAAACGCAATCTGAAACTTGAAAAGTCTTAATCAAATCAAAGAGTAGATAGATAACATGAATGAGGGAGAAACAAGTGATAGTTGTTGTGTGGTTATGGGCCACAAATATTCTTGCCCAATAACGTAGTGCCATTTCCCTTACTCTTAATGACCAAGACAATTACCTTAATATATCATGTTGTTCCTCTTGTCTAGGTTTCATATTTAAGAAACTTGCATCAATAAAATCCACACACATGTCACTCTCAATGCTCCTACTCACATGGATTAATGTCTCCTTCCAATTTAACAATCTCCTCATCTTCTCAATCCTTGTGCTAGCCACCTAATTCAAAACATAGTAAGTAAAAATAAAATTTTGTAAATGTTAGATTCTTTTAACAAAATATACACATTTGATTTCTTAGGAATAAGAAGTTAGTAAAGTGAGTTTTTCATATATGATTTTGTTGGAGATCCACGTGAACTAGAGATTATGAAATTTCATAATGTATAAATAAGTGTAAATCTTATCCTATAAGTCAGTTTTATAAGATTGAGTTAGACTTAAAATTTACTTTTTAATGTGGTATCAGAATCATTTAGAACATATCTTAGTTAGAGTTTGATGACCTTATCAGGCCACCGACTATCAGGTCGTAGGGGTGGCAAAGTGGGTCAGCCCGCCCCGCATACAAAATGCGGGCTGGTTTTCATGACCCGCGGGCTTGCGGGTCGGCTTGCTTTTTTTTTGTAGAAGAAAAAACAATTGAGTGTTGCAGAAACAACTAAAAGAAAAAAAATGCAAAATTAATGATTTATTATATTCTTTTTAGAAGTTTATTGTCTAATCCTACTAAGAGGTTGGAAACCAATGTTCATGAAACCAAGCTTAGAAGAAACACAACAAAGGATTCAGGATATAAAATTTATGTATATATCTATACCAGTTACTTAATAGAGAAAGTTTTTTTTAACGAGATTGATTCCCGTGTTTCATGCGCTCACAAAATATAAAATTAACTGTATGTCTTGTTAAATCATTGTCTCAATATAAAGGGATGATCACTTAAAAGGAACCTTCAAATT
>Ga0123342_1009571_pt1 | contig 11538 bp, 8 predicted proteins | sample Turbeawhitnodule_FD_89960 | JGI IMG/M metagenome (GOLD analysis project Ga0123342, IMG submission 89960) | Root nodule microbial communities of legume samples collected from Mexico - Turtle bean Mexico white nodule | ecosystem: Host-associated > Plants > Roots > Nodule | place: Mexico: Nepantla... | reverse complement strand
GCATGCATGGCACGTGAACAGCTAGGGCACTCCCAAAGGCGGGTGACCCCAGAGATCAGGTGCACGAGGAGGCACCCAGGTGGTCACCCCGTCAGAGGTTGCACTCCAGTTAGGGAACCCACGTGTTAGGTTATCCTAAGAGTAGGGTAACAACAGTGTTGGGCCCGCCCCATCAGAAAGCCCATTTTGGGTAAAGAGGAAACTCTAGTTTCAGTCTATAAAAAGGAAGGTAACAAACTTAGCAAGGTACGCTATTCATTTGTGTCGCTTAATACACACATAGTGACAGTTATATAGTTTGGTGTTTCCTAGCCCTAAAACTGACTTGAGCATCAGAGTGCAAACGGCCTCTAGGGCGCCCTTTGTCTTTGTGTTTTCAGACATTCATCACAGGAGAGGCACGTGCGAACGTAGGGATTTTGGACGTTAGAGTGACGTAGGCGCACGAAGGCGTTTCAGGTCACCCGGCAGGAACAACCTCGGTCGAACACCCTAGACCAACGAGCTAGTTGAGACTACTAACAAGGTCATCCTAAATGAATTGAAGAAATGGCTCGACAAGGCGAAGGGCCGATGGACTGAAGAACTGATAAAAGTTTTATGGGCATACAGATGCACCCCCAGACAACCACACAAAAGACACCGTACAACCTGACATACATGACCGAAGCAATGATCCCGGTCGAGGTAGGTGAACCTACCGTCAGAAGACACATGTTCGACCTAACCCTCAACGAGGAAAGCCTATCGGTCAACCTTGATCTGGTAAATGAGCTCCGCCACAAGAGCAAGATCCGAGAGGCAGCATGCAAGCTTCGGGCTGCAAAACGCTATAACACTAAGGTCCGACTGAGGAGCTTTCAGAAAGGAAATCTCGTCTAGAGAATAAGAAGCGACACAAGAAGAAACGAAGGCAAATGGGAAGGACCCTTCTAAATCCGAGAAGTTGCAGCCAGGGGGGCATACCACTTAGAGTGGCTCTTGGTTAAAATTGACTGAAGACGTGGAATGTCACACACCTCAAATTTTACTACAGCTAAATTAATAAATTTTACGCACTCTTTCCTCACCCGACCGTTTTCCCTAAGGAGGGTTTTTGGTCGGGAAGGTTTTAACGAGGCGGTTATCTTCAATGATAATCTAAGTTCGCGCATCTCAAGTACTGAGTTTGGATGAAGCCTTAACCGAACTACCCTGTCGATACCTCACAACTTGGTTTTGTTTGGATGAAGCCTTAACAGGCATACACTGCCAACATCTTCACACTTGATTCGGTATGGATGAAGCCTCGACATACCCTACCGATACCTCGCACACTCGGTTCGGTCTGGATGAAGCCTTAATTGGCATACCCTGCTGATACCTCACAACTTGGTTCGGTCTGTACGAAGTTTCAATCGGCATACCCTACCGATGCCTCACAACCTTGGTTTCATCAAAACCAAGCCTAAACCAAGAAAAAAATTTATAAGCAATGACCGACCGCCTATTTAAACATTCAATTTTCGATTGTTGAGATAAGTTATCGACTTTTAGTTTAACTTTTTAATTTTCTTTAACCAATTAGTTATTCCGACCGACCATTCATAATATGCAAAAGAAACAACCGATTCATTAATAAAAAGATGGGGAGAAGGCCACACCTCGGTTTCGGAGGAAGAAGTATAAAAGGGCCACACCCTAACTGAAGGAAACAACAAATGAAAACCCAAGTCTATTGGTCTTCACCTTCAGCTCCCTCGGTCGGTACTGGCTTCTCCAACAGTCACACTAAACTCAGAGGCTTGACTGACACTCATCATTCAAGACTCTTCTGATTAATTTATCCTTGAGCCTGGGGGACAAGTGTACTGATATGAGTCGAACTGTCAGTACCATGGCTCGGCTCTCGCAGCCGGGTCGACCAAGCGATCCACGCCCAAGTGGGCCGACCGATACTTTCGGTCCAATCACGCTCAATCAAGGTCAGTGAAGCTAAGGCATCATTAAGAACTAGGTAATAAACCTTTAAGCACGATTCACCTCACTAATCCGGCCCAACAAGGTAGGCCCATTAAAATAATATAAATAGCGCTTATTCCAAGAAATAGGTACGTCATTTTTTACTATACTCTGACACCTGAGTGTCAAACCCCCTTTGCTGACTTGAGCGTCAGAGTGTCTTCTGCAAGTACCCCCTCATTCGGTATTCTCTAGAAGATCGAATGACCGAACAACTGAGCTTAAAGTAGTAGAAGAAGTTTAGAAGAGGAAGTTGAAGCATTGACCAACTGGCCAATAGGAAGGAGGAAGACAAAGCTTCACAAGAGTTCTCTAGGTCCCATCTCCCTAGCAGAAACATAACTAAAATCATTAAAAAATTATAAAAGGAGACAAAAGTTCATATAAGTATAAAATTTATTGTCTTTAATCAAAATAATTCAAAATAACTACTAAAACACTTTCAAGACAACTAATTATTTGTAGTACTTCAGTATTTATTTGCTACAAGATGACACATACTTAATTAAGATATTTATGGAAGACCTCTTTTGATATAGTATCTCCTTTACTAGTTTGCTAAGTAAGCAAATGTATTTCTTTTAATTTTTTTTGCATCTATAGTTGATAATAAATTAGATTATTAAAAGTTTACCTGAAGAATAAATTATGAAAAATTGTCCCTTACTATATGATAAGATTTTATGTCTCTTGCACAAGTTACTAATACATGGATGAAGTTGAAGTAATGGTTTGGTTTAGATCTTCACCAAAGAGATTGAACAAATTATTCTTACACGAATACTTTCCGAAACGGTTATAAGAACATGTAAGTGTAATGTGTTATTATGAATGCTTATAATTCATTACTTTTTCACAAATTCATATTAATGATGAATAATGCATAGGTTGTTAATGAAAGGAATGGGGTACTACACCAAAACATGAAAGCACTAGCTTGTGGTCCATATTCATGTGCAACAGAATGGAACATCTACTTCATTAATGATTATAAGTTTCATACAAAGACATGGAGTGAAGGCAAGAAGACCATCAGTTTATGGTGTGCATGTCAAAGGGTTCATAGACCATGGACAAGAAGACTTCTATAGCGTAATACAACATATTTATGAATTGCAATATGTTGGAATAACTCAGATGACTCCTCTTTTTCTATTGTGAATGGTTTGATCCTAGAATGGATGTTGGAACTAGAGTTAATCCAACATATAATCTTGTAGAAATTAAAATGAGTGGAAGATACATTCCCTATGATCGCTTCATCCTGCCCAAAAAGTTAGACTAGTTTATTATGTCCCTTATCCAAAGATATGTAAGAACTTGTGTGGCTGGTGTGTGGTCATCATAACAAAACCCTAAGGTTATGTCGAAGTTGACCATATGCCATTAGAATTACCGTATCAAGCTGATAAAACATCACATGTCTTACCAATTATAACGATTTGTAGAAGGCTTAGCTAACACCTTCATTCTTCAAGTAGTTGATGAAAATGATATCCAACCATCACACAATGATGAGGACGAAAATCTTAACCCATCAACCTCATATCACGAGGAAGAGGATTCAGACTTTGATAAAATGGATGACTAATGTATATGTAAATTTTGTCTAATACGTTCTCATCAACATTGACACTCCTACAAAATTTAGATGATATACCTTTTTTTCTTTGCATAAAAAATGGTCAGGACTAGGGGTAGAGATGCCTTTGTGCCCAAACATGGCAATGTACAACGTGGAGTTTCCACATTGATTCATGGCCATTTAGCCATAGAGCTTGGAAAAATCTCCTATTCCATTCTCCCAGCAGGGGCTACTAGTTTAGCTGATGATCAACAAAGTCTTCCACATCCCTCCATCCTTTCATCTTCCTTCCCTCATCACCACCCCCTCTTCTTATACACCCTCTTCATCGAGTGAGCAACACCCATTTGATTGGTCATCTTTGTTATCCACCACTTCAGTTTCTCATATCGTTCTTGGGGAACATGTTTTACCACAATCTACCTTCAATCACCCCCCATCCAGATTATCACAACATCACAAAGCTATGTCATCACTTCATGCCACCACAACTCCATTACCTTTAGTCACTACCCATCTGGGTCCACCATTGCAGTCCTATTCTTCAGTCCACACGACTCATGCTCCCTCAGTCCACACTAGCTCAGTTCCCCTAGTCCACATGATTTTTGTTCCCCCACCTGACCCCATCCATGATGCCTCAATCCATCCCACTGTTGTCAGTACATACCATGATCTTCCTCGTGAGGAAATGCAACGTGATGCTAATGGGAAGGTCATCATTCGATCGGTGGGTAAAGGGTATGCAAACTTTTTTATTCATATTGTAATTTATGGTTAAAAATGAGATGTTTAAAATAATCATTTATATGATGTGTAGATGGACACGTATCCATTATTCTATTGAGGCGATTGGGCATTACAATGAATAACAATTTATTCATGCCTAAATATTATGATATAAATATAATTATTCTTCATTTTTTAAGACTAGAGTAACTTGGGTCCCTCATGATGAGTGACAAATTAGAAAGATTTACGAGTCAAAAGTCAGAAAAAGCCTCTATGACATGCTTAGTAAAGCTCGCATAAAGGGTTCTAGACCTACTTGAATAGGAGAAGAAGCATGGGGTAAACTTTTGAACTATTGGGATATCCAAAATTTCAAAGGCAAATCATCCCATAACAAAATCAATTGATCTTCAGTTAAAGGTGGAGTATTGCACTCAAGTGGCCAAAAATTACACTTGGATATTGCATTAGGACTGGTAAATATTTACTCATTCCTTGTGTAAGAAATTATATGTAATTCAATTCAAATGTATAAGACATAAATTCTTTGTAACCATAACACCTTTCTCAGGAACATAAATATGGACGACCTATTGAACCAGATGAATTATTCCTCGTTACTCACACCAACAAAAAGGGTGATTGGGTAGATCGTTCCCGAGAAACTTATGTATGTAACTATTTTGTTTTAAATTTAATACTTCATTACAAAATTTAATGTAAATTACTAACATATGCAAGTTCCTTTACTCTTTAGGAAACCTATCATGAGCGATTGAGAATGATGCAATCAAAAATTTCAGAAGGATTAACTTTTGGTATCTCTCTCATTGATGCAACAACAAAGCTTTAGTGCTGGAGGGAAGAGTAGAGGTAGAGTTTATGGCACTGGGGATTTGGCTGCTAACTTCCTCCGTGGTGCCTCATCCCTCACTCAACCCTCTGTATTAACTTCTAGTATTGATCATGATTATCATTTAGTTGAGAATACACAACTTAAACAACAATTCTTATAGCAAATGTAAAAGTAAACAAGGCTGATAAAAAGAGTGCACAGTTAGAGGAAAAAATGAGATTGATGCAACAACAATTAGCTATGATGATGGAAAAACATGTTGCAGACACTTCAACAAGTACTAGTCAGGTCCACCCCCACTATGTCGAAGACTTTGATGATCACCCTATTCCTTAATTACCATTTCTACTGTAAGTTAAATTACTTTCTCATTTTGTTATATATTCTATATTAGTAAATATAATTTTCATTTTAATAATTGTTATTTTTTGTGCAAGTACTTTCCATTGCTCACTCTGTCTTATGCTTTGAGAAACATCATATGTGTCAAATTGTAAGACTTTTTTTAACTATGTTATATTGACATAATATTTGTACTTCTTTCAGTTAGCACATTCACTTCACAAAAATACTTCTTACATTCACAGTATTGGATGATTGAAAGCAGTGAATGATTAAAAATGCATAATGTTGGATACTTGTAAATTTGTAAATGGTGGATAGTAAATTTGTAAATTGTTGGATAGGTTATAATTAAATATGGATGAAATCTGGATAGGTTATGCTCGATGTGATAATGGAATTATGGAGGTTATTGTAAATGTGAGAATGGGATTCTAAATAGGACCATCAAATTTTTCTTTATGTTATTCAAGGGAGCAATGGTCAATCCCTCACCAAGCCCACTTTCACCATAACTAGGGTTTACTCCTCTCTAAGTCACAATAAACTAGGGCTTAGCTACTACAAGCTTGTTTTTATCTAAGAGTGTTAATAAACTAGAACATTTGTTGAACAAGACTTGAAAGTGGCTTTCAAATGAAATTCTATGTAATGAAAAAATATAATTAAAATATCAAATACAATATATTCATGTTGTATAATATTCGAGTGGCACACTTATCAAATAATGAACTAGATTTCTTTTAATGGAGAACTGCATATGATTTAATACTTATAATTTTACAGATAAACAAGACATTCTTGAAAAATTAAACCAAGTTGTCAACAACAGTGAAAGAGGTGTGCTTTTTTTATATTTCTATGATGAAATAGGAAAAATATTTATGTGGCAAACACTATCATTAACTTTATGATCCTAGGGTAAAATTGTGTTCACATTAGCATGAAATGTGATAACATCTCTTTTATTACCAGAAGGAAGAACAACACGTTCAAAATTTAAGATTCTAGTTCCCACACTTGATGATTCAGTTTGTAGCATTCTACAATAAATGGAAGTTTCAAAATTATTAAAACAAACTCAACTAATTATTTGCGTTGAATCACCAATGACCCACAAATTTTGTTTTGAAGCTTTAGATACAACTTTGAATAACACAATGAGAGGGTAAAAAAATAAATCTAACTTGAAAAAGTAAAAGTCTTTGAAGGTGATTTTAGGAGGGGTAGCAAAATGGGTCAGTCCGGCCCACTACTGCCCGCTAAAAGTGGGATGACCAGGCTAACCCACCAAGGTTATACGAGCTGAAATTAGTAACTCACCCTGTCATAGGGTGTGTTAGCAGGCTACTCCACCACTTTTAAAAAAAAATTATAATTTTTTATTTTTGATCGATTTACTTGATTGTAGTAATTGATATCTCTTTTTGGACAATAAAAATACAAGGAAGAGCAATAAAAATTAATCAAACTTTAATATTCTAAAAAAAAGATTTAATGCATAACAAAATAAAGTAATTATCAACAATACTTCAATGAATTAAATTATGTATAAAGAAAATAATGTAAATAAAGTTTTATATAAAACATTGATCACCACCAATTTTAATTTCAAAAACATTAAATTTCTCTTTAAAAATGTCAAAAATAAAGAAAAGTGGGTTGACAAGCTAACTCGTCCTACCTGTGACCTACCAAGTTAACGGGTTGAACGAGACAGGTCAATACAATTTGACGGGTTCAAAAATTTGACATATCCTACCCAAATGATGATGAACTTACAAGCATAAATAACCAATATAAGAAAAAAAACTAAATTGAATCATTTTAAACAAATTTGCAATCACAATTATTAAAAGCAAATATAATATTCACTTTATATTGCGATAAAAGTAATATTAAACCTAAAACACAGTATATTAAATATTAATTTATAATTTTTATTAAAATTATTTTTTAAATAGCTAAAAATATGTAAGGACGGATCTTGGACTAGTTTATAGTAAAACGATTTTATTTATTTTGTAAAGTTTTGACAATATGGAAGTCTTTTTTATAAATAGAATTTAACTTTTAATTGACTTTTTTAGTTGGGCTTTCCGTTTTCAATAGAATCCCTATTCCCCACCACCCGGAAAAGCCTAAGTTTTTTTAATCAAATCATTATTACAGCTATTAATCAATTCGTGACATTTTCTTGTCAAATGTTAATTTGTACTTCTTTTCGATTTGTATATAATATATTGTTAAATCAATATTTTCATATGACAAGTCCATAGTCAACATTAATAAATTTAACTAGACCTTAACTGACCTAGGCATGAACTACTATATATGTATATGCTATAACTAACTAATTTTTTTTATAAAGAATATTCTATTTGAAGAATAACCAAATTTGTAGTCACTAAACACCAAATTCCTAATCACCAAACGCCATATTTGAATTTCAAGGTTAAATAATTTTTTATTTTGAAGAATAATTTATTTACATATATTATATATGATTATTATTATTCTATAGTATTCATTACTAATTTTTTTTTATAAATTTAATATAAAAATTTATAAAAAAAATGATTTTCTACAAATCTTTATATGTGAACTTACGATTTTCTATAAAAGTCGTAAAAAAGGTTTATAAAAATTATTCCATTAAATTGTTTTTTTATCTGAAAAAAGAATGAATAAATAGACTGTATTGTACTATCATATTCATTATGGTTCTAACAACTTTTTTTTAAGAAGAAATAAGTCAAAATAATTTTCTTAAATCTCAATCACACGCCAGAAGAAGACAACCAAAAAGAAGGGTAGAAAAAATAAAGTATAAAGAAAGGGGTACTTAAAACAGAAAAGAACTTTAAGCCAGAAACAAAGAAAAAAAAAACTTGTATTCTCATCTCTCTCACCTTGACATAGCTTATAACAATATTTTATACACTTGCCTCGTGGTCGAAAATTGATTAGTAGCATCCAAAGGGTAATTGAACCACTCATTTATGCTAATATATGCATATTTTGTATAAATTAACTATATCTTGATATTGCCTAATTAATTGGCATTTGGCTAACATATTTTAGGTATACCTTGGGTTTTGAAATGGTGTGTGCATGATGATATGTCCATGATATATACTTTATACCTAATTTTATGTGCTACAATAATATATATAATTTAATATGGAATTCATGTATTCCAATCTTTGAATTGAGTATTTTTATACTTGTGTAAAAGAGATATCAAAGTACAAAGGGATCTCTTAAACTATTCAATTAATTGGCTGGACCATTCAATGAATCCGACTTTAATCAAATTTAACTATTCCATTATAATCGTTAACTTAATCACACTATAATTGGTTACACCTGCTCAAATATCATCATTGAGCATAAATCTTTTATTAAAAAATTTAAACTCTTCAGATCCTTAATATTGTTTTTATATTATTGCTCATGTAAAACCAACCGCCCACGGCGCAATGTTCCACATAAGAACAATCATAAATTAAAACCTAAAAATATGCGTCTCATAAACAAAATTTTCCAACCTAAAGTTTAAAACTAGGTGGCGTACATGTTTTCTTGACATCGTTTGTCGTATAACGTAAGATCGTGACAAATTGAAAATGATATCGCAAACACGAGCATGGCTAAGATTAATTACACATATATGCGTGGATTTGTTTCTTAAGTTAGCTCTTATAGTTAATTCAGATTCCACATCTTATTATAATTACTCATTTTACTTGGATGCTTCATGTGTCATTGGACCACCATGTTTTGTCACGTCAATTCAAGTTCTTGAGCACGTCCAACAAATTAACTTGGCAGTATTTCATTGTCATACTTCTCCAAAAAGTTTTATTTTGCGTTAGGAGTCAATTCATAAAATATGATACGGATACATAAGGGTTCATGATTATTCAAAAAAATGTAGTCAAATAGGTTACGTACAAGGCTATTATGTTTTTCATTATATTTCCATTATGTTAATGAAAATAGTTTTCGAATTTTCAATTTACAGTTTTTATCACTAATTTTTTAATGTAGAAGTTTTGAGGATAGTAGTAGTGATTTTGGTTTAGGCTAGTTTATTCTTTTGCGTCTATTATGTGATGTGAGATTTGAGTGTAGTAAAAAATAATTAAGTCAAGTTTGACATACTTTATGAGTAAGTACGTTGACTTCATAATCGAGTTATAAAGTTTTTTTTAGATAAAACGAGAAATATTTTAGTTTAAAGTGCATTTGAAGACACATTTTTTTTATATTTTTAATTTATCTATTATTGGGGTATGTCTCTCATTTTGGTTGAAATATAGTTTTTTAGTTTCAAAGTATTTACGACAATCATCAAAAGTTTTATGTAAAATTAATGACAACTTAAAAATAGGGTATCATTTTTACCTTCAATGTTTTAGTTGGAAAACGATTTTTTCCTTGTAATTTTTTTATAAATAAGAGATGTTCTCCCATGTTCTTCTATGTAGTTTATTGATCTTGATGTTGTCTCTTAATCTAGCCATATTATATTTCTTGTTGATTCTTTCCTTTCATCATTAAAGTTATGGATGATGTAGAGTGATATCTTGCCACTTGTTTTTCTTGGTAGACATATTTCACAATTCAAACTTTAAACTTTTTTTTGGTTTTCCATCTTTAAAGATAAATCAAAACATGAGTTTTTATAGTAGACTATTTCACAATAATTTTTTTTTACACTCATTAGTACACAAAATTTAATCACGACTATGAATAACAATATTTAATAGAAATCTATTTTAGCAAAAAGTTTGGTGATATTTCTGTGAATAATTTAAATTTTCGATGCTCTATAACAATTGTTATAGCTATAACTGTCGTTAATAATGGTCACAGTGAGAAATAACGACGATTCTTCTACCTAATCATCGTTATAAATGATATTTTGTGAAAAATAACGACTGTCATCCACTTAACCGACGTTATAAAGGTGAATAAAAATGAAAAAAATTTTAGCCCGCACTCTTGCACTCACTATTCTTCTTTAACCCGCACCCTCACTTCTTCCCCATCCAACGCTCCATTTGCGTCGCCGCTTCATTTCTTCCTCTCCTCCGCGACACCGTGCTCCACTCCTCTCTTCTGCGCCACTGACCTCTCCCCCCTCATCGCCATCACTGCGAGCCCTCTCCCTTCGCACTCACTACATTGCAGCCACCGCGTCGTCTCACTCGAGCCACCATGCCAACAACTCCCTCGCTCCCTCGCCAACCCTTCACGTTGCACGCCGCAAGCATTTCCACACGGTGTCAGGACATCCGCACGCTTCCAGCACCTCTGAGTCCTCCTTTTCACCTTACCACCACTAAGGACTTTGTTGCACCCACAACTCCACTATAGAAGGTTAGTTAGTATTTTTATTTATTTTTAATTAATTTTATATAAATATTTGCATGTATGGGTTTAGGGTTTAGTAGTTTAGGGTTTGTGGGAAATTCATTTAGTGTATATTTGAGGGAGGAGTCCTTAGATTAAAGAGAAGAGTGATAGATTTGGAGTTGACAAAAATTAGCGTGAAAAATCTTCAAACGATCATAATTTTTTGACAGAAAATTCGGATGGAAACGAGTAAAAAATGAAAATTGTACGGAATGAGGTAACAAATCACGTGGCCAATAGACGAAGGGGATTGAGGTCGATAGAAATTCCAAAAACCACCATTTACTATTATTTTTTTTACTTTTAAGTATTATTTAGGTATTTTCTGTTAGAATATATGACCTTAAACGAGAGGGGGGGGTGAATTGTTTAAGAGGGATTTTCGCAAATTTTGAAGGTATAATGAAAATCAATGCTGAATTACAGAGAAAAGAATCAAGGAAACAAAATTTCAAAATCTGTTTTTGAATGGTTTAACTCTTCTTCCAAAGTCTTGACTCGATTTTCCAACCAGTTGTTTAAACCTTTCAACTGATTGTTCAAAAGGGCCAACCTATTAGCTTCTTCATGAGTCTCATTGAAGGCCTCAAGAAGTTGG
>Ga0123342_1009570_pt1 | contig 11542 bp, 9 predicted proteins | sample Turbeawhitnodule_FD_89960 | JGI IMG/M metagenome (GOLD analysis project Ga0123342, IMG submission 89960) | Root nodule microbial communities of legume samples collected from Mexico - Turtle bean Mexico white nodule | ecosystem: Host-associated > Plants > Roots > Nodule | place: Mexico: Nepantla... | reverse complement strand
AAGGTTGTTTCTAAACTGTAACAAATATATATCAGTTGGCTTATGAATGTCGAAGAAGATGAAGATGATAAAGGGACAATGAATTTGCACTAATATTAGCACACCCAACTTTATGTGCTTTTCTAGAAACTTCCTCAATCATTTGTTAATGATTTGCTGTGAAAATGATGTTATTAAGTTATTTTTAATTTGCACTAATATTTGTTTTCTTTTTAATTATTTTTCTTTTTAATTTAATTTTGAAATTTGTAGTCAGTGGGAAAGTAATGATGAGTTGAAAGTTCTCAAAATGTTAAATATTATTTTATCCAACTTTTTTCTTGGGTAATAATACAAATGTCCTTTCTTGAGCTACTTTCATTATTCTTACCAATATGTTTATGCTATTTCACATTTTAACTTATTTTTTTTATTGCACTTTAAAATTATAACTCTGGCTAAATATATAAATTGTGAAATTGAAGAATATAAAAATTGTAAAATTGAGGAATTGAAATTAAATTAAATATAATACAAAAATAATTCAACATTAAAATTACACAATTTTACAATCTTAACGGCCCACAATTTATATGTAAGAATGAACGAATAATTTTTTCCATAACTTTTAAATTACAATAATTTAAATTAAATAAAACGCTTTCTAATACTACGTTCCCATAAGATATATACATGAAAAATGAAGTATTAAACACCAACTTCCTTCTTTAAGTTCAATCTGCAAAAAATACTCCACAATAATTACTGCAATTAAAAGTATAATTCATTAGATTATACCAAGTAAAGTTCTTGTAAAATAAAAAAAATGTGTGTTTCTTCCATAAACAAATTGTAGGCAAATTCATATTGAACTATGAAGTCACATTTTTTTCATATAAAATAAAGTCAAATACAATACAACAAATATTATAGAATGAAATAGTACTCATAAAAATTACTACAAATTAGAAAAATTATACAGAAAAACAAACTTATATACATCAAAACGTTTCAAGATAAAAAAAACTGTAATACATCAATGACTAATTAATTAATAATTAATAATAAACAATAAACAATATATACAAAATCAAATTAATATATGAATTTCATAATTTAGAAGAAATATATAAAATAGAAAAACAATATGAAACAGGTTTATGATTTTTTTAATATACTGGCAATTCTTATAGCGTTGAGCATATTTAGAAATGCCAATACATTATTAATATGCCAGATAATAAATGAAAAATTAAAAGCAGTATGTATACATATTGCAAATATTGGAAACAATAAATACAAAGAACTAAAATGAGATAATTAAACATAATCATAATAAAATAAAAATAAATTGTAAACTAAATCAACTGTTTTGGTTTCCAAAAAAGTGGAAACTTGATGCTTCCCAGCAAAGGAAGGAAAGAATACTTGCAAATAAACCAACTAAAAAAAGACTAATATGGTTCAAAACAATAAAAATGATTATTCTAAAAGCTTAAGAAATTTAATTATACACTAAGTCTTTTGTAGTAACTCGTCATCAGTAGTAGAACCCTGATATCAGAAGAGGGCTTCTTGTTGTGACATTCAAATATAATTTTGTCATCTTCACGGATAGAATGAAAATGACAAAAATGTTTCCACCCGCTACAAGTGTAACGCTTCTGGAAGGAAACCTGGACTTGAAAACATTGCATTCCATATCTTGTAGCAATCCATGTAGAGTAACCTTTTCGAACCTCCCTCTACGAACATATTCAGAAAAAGGAAAAGGCGGATCCTTCAACAATAACCAAATTATTAGATAATAATTACTTAATAAAACAAATAGAATATAACAATAACCATTTAAAAGGAAAGGATGGTAAACTGACCACGTATCCTTCGTAGACCTGTTTTGAAGACAACTTTAAGCCAAAATGTATAAAAGGGTCATTGTTGAGCAGCTCCCTCCCTTGAACATCATTTAGAAAATTTCTTACAAGACTTTCACATAAATCTCCCATATAAATAGTTATATGGAAGGAGTTATTATCCTCGTAACGAAACAATATACTGTGATGACCTTTAAACCCATAAAAATCACTCAAACCGGACCATCCATAGAAAATTTGGGAACAAAGTATATCTTTGTTATAATATACTATATGAATATTGCCTTGACTGTCATTGAGGGTCAATTCCTCACCCAGTTCATTTTCAAACTCGATGGCGAATGCATGATCCACGTGCCCAGTCTATCCATTTTAAAACCATAAAAATACTCAAAGAACTGAAAAAGATATGAAAAAATAGGAATCTCAGAAAAAAAAACATACCTCCCCACGAATGTTAATTGTTGAAACAGACCTCGAGTAGAAAATTTTACGATCTCTTTAAGAATGACAACCATGACTGTAGGGAAGAGTAATTTAAGAAGTTACAAAGAAGAAAGCATTAGGATTGTGAGTAAAAAAAAGCCTTACGTTACTTATTTATATCAATCATGCATTTTCAGTCACAAATCTACGATAAGTTTTTTTCTAAAACAACATGTCCTTACAGTTCCTATATTAAATAATAATAAAAAAATTAAAATCCAATAATGATACTAAAAAAATTAATAAATTAATAAATAATAATAAATTAAAGACCAATAAATACGAAAAAGACAAAATTATAAAAAGCAGAGTAGGTGAATTGTTACCAGTAATTATTATTTGACGTTTTGATTTTCATTGCCTTAGTCTTTTCAGTTGTTGTAAGTTATTAACAAATAATAATTAATAAAAAATACAACTATTTTCATAGATAAATAATAATATTAATGACATGTATAGTCAATTAGCATTATATAATAATAATAAATTAAAATAGTGAACATAAAACTGTATTATAATTTGTCATATATTTATATAATTATATATATATATATTTATATAATTATATATATATATATATTTATATAATAAAATATATAAAATATTAAACATTAAATATATTAATTAAATATTATATTATATATATTATATAAATTATATTATATTATATATATATATATTATACGTATATATTATTATTATATATTATATATTTTATTATATATATATATATATTTATTTATTTAAAATACATATTTAAATCTCAATCCTCAACCCTAACCTCTTTTTCTTTTATCAGCAAAGAATAAAGTAGATTGAAAGGGAACACTTTAGGGGTGTCCCAACCCTCATACAAAACCACGAAACATCTAGCCTAAATAGCATGAAAACAAAACAAATCAAAACAAGCTGCATGGGAAGCCCCTTCAAACAACTAACATATCTCAACCCTAACCTCTAACATTAAATAACCTACCTGTAATTAAAATTTAAAATTTAAAATTTAAAATCTAATTTAATATTGAATTTAAAATATAATGCTTTTAACTTCTGTAATTATTACTTCTTTCCATAATATGTAATTAATTAATCTAGGAAGATTAAAAGAATACTTTGAGAGAAGTGTAAAAGATACAGAAGGGATAGAGTTTATGCAAAAATAAAATTTAAAAAAATCAAGTGATGCCTTAATTGCTCTGACAGGTATTTAATGATATCCTATATATGCGTTTGAATCCTTAGAGGTTCAGTGTAATGTGAATATATTTTTTGTAAGGACGAAGATATCATTAGATAATTTTTTTTTATCACATACTATGGTATTATCTATAAAAATTGAATTGACGAAAAAACAATACCTGTAATAAAGAACCTCTGAAAGGAAAACAATATTTCAATAACCTTCACAAAAAAAACACAAATTATAATTTATAAAATATTATATTATTTTATGTAAATTCATGAATTAAAGAAAAACTAAAAGTTGATGCACTTACCATTACGATTCTGAGCTTTCGGAAAGAACCATTGTTACGAAATACAGTTACAAAAAGTATGCCATTATATGAATTACACAAAAACAAACTCTTTAAATAAATTAAAATGTACACACAAAATTGAAAAACAACAAAATATAACAACGTCAAATTCAACTATAAAGTCATTACGTACCTCAAACATAATGTCAACATATGAAACCAACAATATTGCATAAAGAGATTTAAAAATATAATTGTACTAATACATCATAATATGTTCTACATAGAAATTAAAGAAAGTCTACAATACATGAAAATAGATAATTCAAGTTACAAAATATTAGAGAAACAGTATGAAATTATACTACTCCCTTTTCGATCTTGATATTTTTCCTTAATATCCCTAGTGGGATATCATCATCGGGTGTGTGTGCAGGTGAAGCAAAATCTCTTGTAACTAGTGGAGCAACCACTTCAAAAAAACATTTTGAAATCCGGGTAAACAGCTTTATCGCATAAGCAAGCCGTGTACCACCAATCGTCATCAGCTACAATATGTTTTATTGTAGCTAAGATAACAAAAGTGCTTTCCTGTAAAAAGAAAAAAAAATGATCTTAAACTATTAATAATCCATTTCAATAAACTGTTAAAAAACAATAGTAATACCTCTTTGCAATCTTTGAGGCCTTGAATAGTATTTCTATGAATGAAGCTGATGAATTCATCCTCAACATTCTATTTTCCATAATCATACAATTGACTGAGTCCCTATGTAGGAGAATTTGTACTTTCAATCATCCCACACATTTAAAAGTTGTGGTTAGAAAGGGTCATACATTTTAAGTATCGAATAACAATGTATTAAACTAACCTTTTCTTGAGTTCGATTGCATCTTTAGATTGTATGTTATATATTATTTTCGTACAGTCCAAGCAATTTTGTAGACAAACCTTGTCCACATTAAAATATAATACATTGTTTTATAAAAAAATCATGTAAATACAATAATAATAAAAAATTAAATAAATTAGAGATTCATCACTTCACATACCCTGGAAAATCTTTACTTTAGCAAATAGCACACTAATGACAATATTTTGCAACTCTCCACATGACAGAAATGCATTGAGCTCATCAACATAGTTACCAAATAAAGTACATTCCATGCGGTAACGGTTGTAAATTAAAATTACAATTGTAAGAAAACATATTTTGGATTCCTTATGGTACAAAATATTAGTACCCATCAGCTTCAATAGAAATCACATTTAACTTAGTTGATGACCCTGATCTATTCAACTCTCTTTCAGTTCCCACACCAATTAATATTCCAAAACATTTGTAAAAACATATTCATTTAAACTCATTTCCAAAGAAATCCGTTCAAGTAAAAGAATATTACTTACCGACTAAGTAGTCAGTATCAAAACCAGGGGCCCTTAACACAAACATTGGGGTGTACTGAGGTATTGCACATGAAACCAGATCATTACCAACACAAGTTACTTTGGTTCCAAACTGAAAATTTATTTTGTATTGGTGACAGGTAGTGTGATAAGATTCTGAATTAGTAGGCACACTAAAGAAATTGAAGGGATAAACTTTATCCTCAAAAATATTATTTTGAAATTTATAAATTAGTGTTCTTCTAACGAAAACATGAATTTTATCACCCTGAAAGATAGCAACAAACATTAAGCATGATTAATAAAAATTACATTAAACTATAGTACAAAAAAATATGAAAGAAAATGATAAAGTATTTTACATCTTTGTCTTGTACCACCATTTCCATGGAGAATGGAAACTTGGTTTAGAAACAAACCACAAATGTATAACCCTTGCTATCAAGATCCAATTTTCACTTTGTGGATTAATATCTTTGACACAATTTGTATTTTATCTTAACACAGACATTGTAAGGGTGACATTTGAGTAAAAGGAAAATGTAGAATCACTACAAGAAAAAATGGTTTTAATGGAGGTTATTTAACGGAGGTTAATATAACCCTAGGAACTGATTTAATAAATTGAAGTCTTTTTTAAAATCTAAACAAAATAACGAAGGTTTTTTAACCTTAGTTAATTTTCGAAGGTTTATTTTAAAACCTCCGTAAAATAATTGAGGTTTTTTTTAACCTTCATTAATTTTCAAAGGTTCATTTTAAAACCTCCGTAAAATAATAGAGGTTTTTTAAACTTTCGTTAATTTCCAAAGGTTTATTTTAAAACCTCAGCAAAATAACGGAATTTTTTTTAACCTTAATTAATTTTCAAAGACTTATTTTAAAACCTCCACAAAATAACAATGGTTTTTTAACCTTCGTTAATTTTTAAAGGTTTATTTTAAAACTTCCACAAAATATAAGTTTAGACATGTAAACCTTTTTTAAAATATTTAATCATAAATATTTATTTAATCAAAACTAGTTAATTATTTATTTATTTTATATAAATATTTTTATTAAAAATTCACAAAAAAATTAATTTTTTTAATCTTTTCAAAAATTGATTTTGAAACCTCAGGAAATCACTCCACATTTTTTAACTTTCCCGCTTTCTCTTCCTCTAGCCTAATCCATTGTAGAAATCTATTCTTGCTTCTACTCCTCCACCTCAAAGCTGCTTCTGTTGCTTCACCACAGAATCCCTTTTCTACAAACTTTGTTCACTAAGGTAATTGGTTTCTTCTTCCTCTTCTCAGTACATTTTTTTACTATTCAGTGAGAGAAACACACGCTGAAGTTCTCACTCTCACACGGTCCTCTATATACGCTCCTCCACCTTCGTTCTCTCAGACAAACGCAACACCATCGATTTTGCTCCCATGCAAGGATACTGTATGCGGACTATTATGACCGGAGCAATTGATTGAATTCAGTGACGAGAATAGTGCAATCGAGGATATTCAAAGGTGAATCGTATTCCGAGAAGTTGATTTTTCAAGGTAATTTCCTTGTTCATCTCTACAAATCTTGTCTCGCCGATTATCTTTTGCTCTGCAATTTGTGCCTTTGGTGCTATGCAACTGGAGCACTCATTTTTTCATAAAATCAACTTGTTTGGTGTGAAATGATGGAGTTTGTTTGGAGAGCAATTTCCATCTGTTTTTGTTTTTTTTTAGGAATTAATCCATTGTGTTTCTCAGCTACTTTGTTCGTGGAGCGATCTTGGAAAAGAGTAATCAGCGATGTTGACCGACGAATGGCAGTTGTGAATTCCGGCGATCTAAATCAGTTTTTCGTAAGTGATTTCCTTCCATTCTCATTTTCGATTTGAGCAACATTGTGAACGGCGGTTTCCGGCGAACTACATCGGTTCTGTTGTGCGATTTCCGACGAAACTGGTAAACGGAGAAGCTGATCGGAAAAGTAGAAATCGTTTGAAGTCAATGATTGAACTAGGTTTCCAGTTGTGGCTTCACATGCGTGGCCTCGTCTTCAATTGTGAAAGTTGCCGGAAGTGGATTCTAAAGTGGAATTGGAAGTTTGAACATTGAGAAGTTGATTTCTCGGGCGAACAACAGTTTCGGTGGAGGTAAAAAAACACAGTAAGATTTCCATCATTCACCTCACATCAATTGTATTTTTGAAATATCAGTGACCCCAATTTTGTTGATTGCAGGTCCATTTCATCAACCACTGAGGCATGGGAATTATCTAGTCTTTCTCACAAGTTACTAGTATTCATGAGCACCTCAAGAACCAACTGGTTCTTTGCTACCAATATATAGGTGGTATAATTATACTCAGTAAGTTAATTAATTTGCACAAGAGTCTTCATATAGTCTTGGACTAATTGAAAGGGTTTTGAATTGATGTGCTATTTGAGAGTTTCAGTAAGTATATATAAGGATAAAATTTATCTAGGAATGAAGCATAATTGATAATTGCATATCCTTAACCCGTTGCAAATGACAAGAGGCATATAGAGGCCTTCCATAATCTGACACGTCTTTTTGAGACAGTCCATGTGGACAACATGAAAATTCTCAGATCACTGATATATGGAAAGGATGATATCCTTCCACTTATGGATGGAACTACAAAATCAAGTGGCTTGCAGTAAACCCGAACCAGGTGAGTGTTACAGAAAAAAAAATGAGAAGTTGGAAAAATTCACTCCATTTAAATGTATTATGCAAGAAGATTTATCTCCCCCTACCTATTTCTATTGTATATATATCTGAAGAGATTCTCTGGATTGTTGGATTTGGAGGTTAGGAGTAGCGTTGGAGGGCTATATCATTTTTCATGTTAGCAAATGTCATTTTTTGTCTGGTCATTGTACAAATTAGAAGTAATCATGCTTATTTGAACAAGGAATTGGAAGACGGGTCGTGAAATGAGGTATTTCTAACAAGGAATCTGTTGATGATTTCATTTCAACACAAAAAGGTTTATTTTTTGATGCAATAAATCCACATCTATTGTAATTTTACAATTTGATCTTAGACAACTGAATGGAGAAGAACTGGAAGGATTAAGCTTTAAAGGAACTACAGAAATTAGAAGGACAACTTGACTCATCCTTGAACTGTGTTTATAAAGCCAAGGTTGATGATTCCCTCCTCTCATCACTCTTCTCTACCTTACACAAATTTATATTTTTGCTCATACTCTTTAACATTCAACATGTGGTTTGTCTTTCAGGTTCATTGAGATTAATTAAATTGCCATAACCTGCGAGTAAAACTAAGTTTCAACTATCCATATATTCAAGGTATATTGAAGAACGATCTTTTAGGAGATTTGTTGAAGCTTGCCTGGAAGAAACAGTGATTGTTTATGTTGATTATCTTTTAACACAGGTTCTGTTGTTAATAAAACAATTTTTGATTTTACTTATATACTAAAATTGTGCAGATTTTCTTTAACAGCTATGTATTTATTTGACCTGATTGTCTCATTTCTATTTAAATTGCAAAAAAATTACATTAAGAAACTATTGAACGGATGAGGCTAGATAAGGAGGCTATCATGGCTTTCTTTAGGGAATATATCAGTGTTTCTGTAAGCTCCTTTTACAACTTTTGTTATGGAAGCATGAATGTCAAGAAGAATTAATGCATGCAGGTTTATATATATATATATATATATAGCATCAGGTTGGAGATAGACAAATAGTTAACCTGATTTAATTGCAGCAGTTTTCCACCTCTTTGCATCGTAAATTTCAATGCATTGGAGTAGCTTCTGATCTTCCTCCGAGGATGACACTTGAACTATTAAAATGTATTGCTGTCCACACACCAAATCATATACACCTTTTACATAACATAATAACCATTGTTCCTCCTACCATCCAATTGATTTGCAGTTTGTTACGCACCAATAATTATTAAACAATACTCTTTAAAACTAAAACATCTTTTTTAACTAAAACTAAAACATTGTTAGGCCCCAATGACCTATGTAATGGCCGATGTAGAAATTCCTCACTAATAAATAATCTAATAATCTACATTTTGAGTCTCATGGCTTTAATATATCATTTTACTGGCATTTTTGTAAAAGTTGTAAAATTTGCATAACCTATGGATCTAGCTATGGGTTGGAGTTTGTGGGCTCAATCAATTAATATTTATCAGTTTTGTTGCTTATACAAATAATTAGATTGGATAAATAATAAAATGAGTAAAATTCCAGATGTTCTTAGTTCCAAAACCCATGGTTTTTATGGGATTTTGAAACCCATTACATTTTATTGGAATTTTGAAACCTATGATAGTTTATGAAGGTTTGGAAATATATGGAGGTTCTAAATATCATGGTATTTTATGGGGGTTTTGAAACCTATGGTATCTTATAGAGGTTTCAAAACCTATAGTATTTTACGGAGGTTTCAAAACCTATAGTATTTTATGGAGGTTTGAAACTCATGGTATTTTACGGAGGTTTCAAAACCCATGGTATTTTACGGAGGTTTTGAAACCCATGGTATTTTATGGAGGTTTTGAAACCCATGAGATTTTACGGAGATTTTGAAAGACTTTTCCTGGGGTTTAAAAAAAACCTTGGAGAACACGTTCCCCAGAGATGGTTTAGCGGGGGAAACTACAACCCTAGGTAAATAACTTAACAGAGGTTTTAACCCTTGGTAATGTAAAAATAAACCTTCGTTAAAATCATTTTTTCTTGTAGTTAATGCAATGGTCAATGTGAAACACAAACATACCGATCTATATATATATATATATATATATATATATATATATATATAGAGAAATTTGTACGAAAATATTTTAAAAAATATAAAAAAAAAAGCAACTTTAAAATTTCAAATTGAAATAGACAGGAATAGTAAGAAAACATAATAAGAGTATAAGAGTATTGTGAGACAAAAACAAACATTCCAATTTTCAAATGGGAAATAGTTTTAGCTAAGAATAAACATGAATTTAGCTCAAATATGTCATAAGACAAAAAAATCATAAATAACATGTTATAAATATACCGGTAATGAAAAAAAAATTAAGTTTAAAAATTTTAAATGAATGACAAAAACGAAATTAAGCATGTCAAGTTTCATACAAAAAAGATTAAGCATATAAAAAATGGAAACTTTAAAACGTGAAAAAAATTTGCTTTTAGATTCAAAAGAACATGTTTCTACTTTATTTTTTTATTGTATTATATGTATTATATTTAATTATATTTAATTTAATTACGTAGTTTTATTTTAAATAAATATTATTTGAGTTTAAAATAGAAAAGGATAAAAAAGTAAATTACAAAAAATTAATTATAAAAATATATATTTAAGACTTTCTTCGCAAATCTCTATGATAAGGGAAGAAAGTTTGAGGTTAAAAAGCGTTTTATAAAAATATACAGGTAATGAAAAAAAAAAGACAGTTTGAAAATTTTCAATGAAGGACAAAAAAGAAACTAAGTATGTCATGTTTTATACATAAGAGATTAAGCATATAAAAAATCGAAACTTTAAAACGTGCAAACAATTTGTTGAACCAAGTGGTGTTCAAGCTTTGAAGAATCCAAACCCTTTGAAGGATGTTGAAGGCTAGGTTGTGCTTGCTGTTGCTGAGTTGTCTTAGATAGGATATGGGGTAGATTGTTTATGTAATCCACTCTAGATTGAATCCAAAGCATAAGCATTCTCAATCTTTTTTAAAGAAAAGTGTTTTTCAAACTAAGTGAAAAACAACCAATTGTTTTGTCGAAACAACCGATTGTTTTATACTTAGAAGTTTTTAGAAAAGGTTGAAAACTATTTTTCAAATGGTTGATCTGTTAAAACCAAAACAACCGATTGATTCGTGGAAACAACCGATTGTTTGTTTTGGTACCATAACAGAAAAATGGTTTGTGCTTTGACTGAGCATTAAATGATTTTCTAACTGTTTACGCTTCAGTCTTTAATGCTTTGACCAACTTTAAATACAATAAATAGTTTGTTAAGATTTGATAACAAACAACATCTTTGAATATATTCAGAAAAACAGATTTGAGTTAAGAAATTTTTACACAAGTTTTTGAGATTTTCAAAGAGTTGAGATTGCTTAGAGATTGAGATTGATCAAAGAGTGTGAGATAGGATTTCTGCTTGTATTGATTTCAGAATTGCTTCTGTAACAAGCGTAATCCTTGTATCTGTTGAACAAGAATCTTTGTGTGTTTGCTGAGAAGTGTTGTGTGTTCTTGAGGGGATCAAGATCAGCATTCTTAGTGTTGGTGTGTTGGCCAAGAGAAGTGTGTGTCTT
>Ga0123342_1009569_pt1 | contig 11543 bp, 8 predicted proteins | sample Turbeawhitnodule_FD_89960 | JGI IMG/M metagenome (GOLD analysis project Ga0123342, IMG submission 89960) | Root nodule microbial communities of legume samples collected from Mexico - Turtle bean Mexico white nodule | ecosystem: Host-associated > Plants > Roots > Nodule | place: Mexico: Nepantla... | reverse complement strand
TTTTTTTTTGTTTTTTGTGTAAATAAAAATAATGAATTAAAAAAAAAAAATTTTTTCGGTGGTGTTTGGGGGTTGTGGTGGGGAAAAGCACATTCTTCCCCCCGCCGCAGGGGGGGGGGGGGGGGGGGGGGGGTTGCTTTGGTCGTTATAAATGAAATTTGGTTACAGTTTGCCAACCATCTCGTCACAGGTGTGACAATGTCATATCCTCTATGTGCATGTGTATCCAAGTACATGCAGTGCTTTAAGATCGTGTCACACCCATACATAATGAGCGGTGTAGATGAGGATCGATTGAGTGTACACCCATGTCGTCATGGTCGCAGTCCCCAGGATGACGAGATAAATCCCTCATCCCTGTAGGACCTTCCATGTCCAATAAGTTATTATGTTGTTGAACTGATTAATTGTTAATTTGCATTAAGTTTATTTATACACATGATTTTTTTTTCATTTGAGCGTCTTGTGGGGTGTATTTAGGCGGATCGTCAATGTTCTGCAACGGATGGTTGACTATTGCCACGTCACTGAAGGCACTCTATCATGAGAGGGCACACTGTTTGCACTCTAGTTTGCGCGGAGTGTGACCAATAATGGGGCAATGTATACTAGATAGTCTCATGCAGTACATGGGTGTCATTAGGGATAAAGTAGTGTGGTTAAATTTATATATGATGCATTTTTTTAGTTCTTTCAAATAGATAGGTCTTTATATGGACACCTTTTAATATTATGTATTGTTTTACTCATGCTTTGTTTTATTTCAATGAATGTTTATTCTATGTATACATATTTGCCAAAATAATTGTAAAGTAATGAAATAACACATTTCATTTAAAATAAAACAATGTTTATCATGGAAAACACCTTCTATGCGCATGTGTAGCTCTTCTCTTCAATATTTTAGGTTTAAATTTCTTCTATGGATTATGAAGGATAGTGGAAGCATGTAAGTGTAGCAATGTCACAATTTGAAGATGAAAATTATGAGTTTGATTTTAGGTGAGGTTAGACCAATACACTAATTTCTAGACTGAGGTTGGACCAACACTACTAGGAGGAGTCTAGAATTTTTCTAACACGAAGAAAACTCTAGAGAGAACTTTGACAGGTAGAACTGTCTCATAAATTGAACAAAAATTCAAGCAAGCACTAACATGGCACCCAAGGTAGGCTTTTTACCCTGGCTTGGCACTAACTCTATCTACACGGGTTAGGTTATTTAACCTAAATTATAAATGGCCCAAATACAAGACCAAAAATAATTCCTAAACTACTATGTATTACAAAGCTAAGAAGAAGAAAAATACTTTTCAATTATGAGTGCTCCTCTCCAATAAGGCTCCATCTTCTTCTATCTTCTTAGTCAATGATTTTGAGGCTGGATGGTTTCCATCAATTTACATCAATTGTCTACAATATTAACATATGTATTGGACCAGAGCACTCAGAACTCAACACTCGATGATCTGACCTCGACACTTGTCACAAAAAGGTCAGCTCGGTTATTAGGCATAGGATAGCCGACCATTTTTGTATAATTAAGGTAATCCTTCATGCATAAGGCCTAGGTGGCTGGCGAGGGGTAATTATGGACCTAGGGGTGCGCTTAGTGCGCATGAGGTCTAGCTTAAGTAAAATACTTTCTTTTAAACCTAAGTCCATGTGTGCTAGGGCATAGAAGGGTTAGGTTGCATGTATGATGAGAAGGAGCGTAGCACCACGTTGAGGGTGCCTACATAAATAGGTTGGACCCCTGATGATGGATTGTGCCTTCATGACCGAATTCTTTGATTGAATTTTGGAGAGGATTGGAAGAAGCTTCAATGGAGGAGGCGTGCAAGGAGGCTCACATGAAGCTTGCGATTTCCTTGGAGGTGCATGCTAAGTATGGAGAGTGATAGGTGAGGCGTAATCACTTGAGCTAGGTGGAGAGTTGAAGACTAAAGTGTCTATCCTAAAGAGGCAAGACAAGAGTGAGAATTGGCTCAATATTTTGGCAGCAATTTCACTCATTCATTAATCTTGAAAATACATGAACCAAGAACCTCTTTATATAGCATGAGAGGGCCGAATTTGAACAAGTAAAAAGGGTGTGAAAAATCAAATGAAATGGGTTTGATTTTGGCACCTAAAATGAGCTCACATGGAAGGTGTGACATGGTGTGTAACATGTGCTCATTTTTAGATCTAATGGATCAGCCTAGGTTAATTAGGAGTTTTCTAGAAACCCTAATTTACCTAGGTTGGTTTTTAGATGCCTAATCCAACCCTAATTACAATTAAAGAAAAAATACAAGTAAAATTTCTATTCTATTTTGCCAAGAAAATAAATTCTACTCTACACTAGATTTATGACATCTTTGAACATATATATGAAGGTTTCTCTGCCATCAGTAGCAATATCCCAGTGCTCTTGAATCTTCTTTTCCATAGCTCTAGTAGTTGGCCCTGATCTTCTATTTGTTGGGTTTGCACTTGGGTTTGTGCTTGGGCCTCTTCCATCACCTGATGTTGGTACATGAGTTGGTACCTTGATGGTTATTCTGTTATTATTTTATGCACTCCTTGGACGAAAGATTTCGTTCTGTTTCAACATCGTGAAAGTGTGTCCTTGAACAAAATATGTTCCTGTTGAGTATGCTTTCAGTTGAGATTAGATTCTCGTGATGGAAAGCTGTTGCAAGAGGTAAGCTATAAAAAGGGGCTTGAGTCCTCAGGTTAAGGTACGCTGTTTCTAAGACTGAAACTTGTTACTTCTTGATTCTTATAAGCCTTGTACTGACTTGATCGTCAGAGTGTAATCAACAGGTAGGGGCCCTATGTGTCAATGGAGCAACGTTCTAGAGCGACAAGAAATAGGGCGGATTCGTGAAGAAACAGACGAAGCTAGAGCTTGTATCAGAGTCAACCGGCAAGCAGGTCAACCAACAAGAACAACATATGTAGTACAAACTTCTATTAATTGCAAAAAAATTAGCATCCTACTAACATAATAGGATGACCATAACTTCACCTCTAGGTAATGGTATATTGACCACAACATGTCTACCATTGGCATGGGAAATCCATAATGAAATTTCCCTAGTACAAGAATTAAACATGTACTACCAATACTTATTAACATACAAAATTATAAAATATTAAGATACCTGGACCAAATGTGAACCATATACACGCCTTATACATATGAGTCAATATAGAGTGACATCCGTGGGAGGTTTACTTCGTAATGGGAACATGGTGATATTTTGCTTCAATGATAAGCATACTATTACCACATTGCACCTACTAGCAATAACGTACCCAATATTGGGTATAGTCATCCACTTGTCTGCAGTAGCATGTGAATACATCATTGTCAGTTAGAGGGTGAATATGTTAAACTTCCAAATAACATTGTGTTGTGTACAATAACTCCCCGTTGACATCCCATGCACGAGTAATTACCTCTTTAGTTGGTCTACCCGTTCATAATCATCAAACAATTTTACAGATTCATCATGCCACTAGAATATTTCTTTAAATAAATTTATTCTCACTAGTGGCCATGAGTCTTCACACATCCCCAATAATGCAACAATAGATCGATAACCACAATGAGCATTAACCCATCAATGACATCCACTATGTAAGGGTGACATCTAGGATGAAACTGATCAATCATGGGAAGTGGTTCAGACTTCTTGGCCATCTTCATTTTTTCCCTGTCAATGGTTGCCTTCCATGAAGAAGAGCTATCATGCATATAATGAATGACATCCACATGCTCAAAATATGATGGTTCACATTTTGTCGACTTATTAAATCGATTTGATTGAATCTTTTGGGATCCTTTTATTTTTACCTTATTTGGTGGTGCACACATTGATGTCATATCTGGGTAAGCAACTTCACGTAACTTGCTCTTAATTGTGACTTTACCTGCAATGTCAACTTCTTTAAAATAATTTAAAATGATGTCAAATTCTTGCTGGATAGACAACTCATACAATGAATCACATAATGAGATAAGAAAAACTTAGTCTAGTCACATCACATGAACTTCATTCAGTGGTATGATACTCAGGTCATATCTTGCTAATTCACAAGTACATGGTAAAAAATGAGTACGCTTTAATACACATCCACAATGTACACTATCAAAACTCACATGTTTAACCCGATCAAACTCTTCAGCAATATGCATCAAAGCATGTTTAGATACAAAGTCCACTAGTCTTTTATACAAGCTCACATTGTATCCCACCATGTGTAGGATCTTATTAAAGGATGCCTTAATTTCATTATGTTGCAATGCAATGACATTTTTCATGACACCCCAACTCGTAAACAAGTCTCCCATACTATTTTGTAGTATACGCTTCAAAGTTCAGTGAGCAAATTTAATCCTTCATATGACAAAACAAACAATAGTTAATTAACACATACAAAATTATTATTCTCTTTTAAAGTAAGTAATATGTTTGCCGACTTAACTAGACTTTTAGTCATGTCAACAAGCATGGACTATCACAAAACCAAGTCCAAAGTTCACCCTACACACTCATTTAAGTAAGTCATCTCGTGTACAAAAAACCTACACAAATAAATTACAAACTGCATCACTTGTCAAACTTATAACACAAATCAATTAAATTTTCTTTACCTCATTTGTTGTAAAATGCCTAACACAATCTTCTTGAACCAATTCATCTTCACTGCCCATATAGTTCATTAACTATTCCATATCGAACATCTTATCTACTTCTTTAGATAGTTTACTCCATAGTTGGGATTCCTTCTCCATAAGTAAAAAAAGATTCACCAACAACTACAAGAAACATTGATTCATAACAACTTTATTATAATTTTTTGAATTAATAAAATGAACATTGAAAATGAAGATTTATTAAAAAAACAAAAAAAATTCAAGATGTTAAATGATTTCAAACTACTTATTATGGATTAAAATTTAATAAGGTGACTTACCTCTATTATGTTATTTATAAAAATAATTATAACATTTTTTTAAACTTTTATAAGATTTATTAAAAGAACAAAAAAAATCAAGATTTTAAATGATTTCAAAGTACTTATTATGGATTAAAATTTAATAAGGTGACTTACCTCTATTATGTTATTTATAAAAATAATTATAACATTTTTTAACTTTTATATTTTTAATTTTTTAATTTTTATTTAAATCTTTAGTCAATATAATACTTTAAATAAAATAAGGAAAATAAATATTATTTATTAAAATATAAGAAAAGTGAATGTAATATAAATATGTATTTAAAAACAAGATAGGAGTATTGTTTTATCAAAATTATAATAAATAGTTTTTTAAAATCACACTATATATTATTTAGTGTAACCTCAAGAAAAAAATTATAACGCTGCTGAGAATGAAGAAGATTCCCTTACTGATATGCCATCTCTTGAAACCATTGAAGAGGATGTTAGCTCTCAGTTGGAAATTAATACAACACTAATTTATAATCGTTTTTATAATCTGGTTTGCCAATTAAAGTAAACATAATATATTTTTATAATAAAAAAAATAAAATATTAATAAAATAAAATAATGTATAAAAGTTATAAGCATCCATTCATTTTATTGAAAATTAAAACACACATAATATTGTTCAAAAGTTGATACATAATTGAAAATTAAAACACATAATTGTTCAAAAGTTCATACATCCCTAATCAAGTTTAGAATTAAAACAAACATCCCTAATCAGTTTTGCTTCCAACACTTGATCCTATTATTTGATTAGGTGATGGAGTACCACTTCCATTATCTGATGCCCAAAATAAATAATTTTAAGTTAATGAATTTGAATGTTTATAATTATAAAATAAAAGACACCAATAAATATTTAAATATATTAATACCTCATTGATGGATGCATGAACCAAATTAGTTGCCATTGCAGCAAAATGTTTTGGAACATCTTTTCTCGAAGCAATATATGCAAGCAAAGTGTTCATTTGATTTTTCATAGTTGCAAGCTCAGTTTCCATTTGAGTTACCTTATCCTCCACATTTGATCAAGTTGAACCAGAGGAAGCATAGTTCATGTTGATCAAGGATGATCTTGTGCTTTGATATCTCCAAATCCATGGTGTTTGGTGGAAAGCTGGAGTTCCCAATATGGTGTTTGATTAAGTTGAACTAGAGGAAGCATAGTTCATGTTGATCAAGGATGATCTTGTGCTTTGATATCTCCAAATCCATGCTTTTATTGAATGAAGAGAGGCCATTCTGTTAGATTCTCCAATATTAGATAATATTTTGTTCCTAAAGGTATTATGAGATGAATTACCAAGAATTTTGATGTTCCTCACGATAAAGTTAATGTCAAAGGACCCACATTTGTAAGGGGACCAAATCTTGTTGCTTGATTTTCTCTTTTGTAGGTAAGCTTGATGAAAAACATGAAGACTGTTCCAAGCACATGTCTAGAGATAAATCTAAGTTTGTGAACATCAATTTCAAGCAAGAAGGACATCTGACTTATGGAGACAACAATAAAGGATAAGACTTTCCTTGTTTTTATTTTCTTCTTTTGAATTTTTCTTTAATTGTGTAGTATGAAAAATATTGATTGATGCCTTTATCTTTCATCTATGTAATGTGTATATGAAGCCTTCCTTTCTAATTCATCTTTTCCTGTCAATTCTGAATCTGTGAAATGTTTAAGTTGCTGTCACAGAAAAACAACCGACTGTCTTCACGAAACAACCGATTGTTTCCCTTTGACAACACTGCATTAAAATTGAATTAATTTATTTTACATTCTGACTGTTGCAGATTCTTTCCCCAAGCAGTTATGGGTCAAAGTGCATTTATCATGGGTCTGATTTCGTTCAGAATGGTGTTACTTTTTTCATAAATGGAATATATTTCATAAATGATTGGAAAATTAAGAATCCTTATGACTAGTCAAAGTATTCATGTGCCACCATGTGAAATTTGCCACTGAGTGGCGTGCCACTATGTAACCTTAGACCAGATTCTCTTTCTTGAAGACTGAAGCCCACTAAATGCAAAGGATTGGAACTGTTTTTTGTGAATATATAAACTCATATGCAGTTGTTTCTCTTCACAAAAACAACCCATTGCCACATCTTTTGTTGGTTTGAAAATCTGCCCAAGAATCTCATTCTGCTTTTTTGTTTTTCTCTTTGTCTTCATGGAACCCACACCCCTTTCATAAAAAAGGATCAAAACAAGGGCTGTAAGAAGGGGAGGACACATTGAGGCATGGTTCTAGGGTGAAGATGAAAAGATTGAGAAATATCTTCATGAAACAAGTAGGAAGACAATAAACAATCCAAAGCTTATCTCTTTCACTTGGTTAAAGGAGCAGAAACTGGGTGAGCTGAGAAATCTTCTCAAAGAACAAATGCTAAAGAGGTCCTTGGCGATGTCAGGGAACACATATCTTGATCTTATAAGGGTATTCTATACCAAACTTCAATTTGTTGGAAATAACCTTGTTTCTCATGTAAAAGGGGTTGATATGGAGATTACACATGAAGTATGGACTGTCATCACTGGATTAAAGTATGCAAGGCTGGGAATCAACAAAGGGAACATTGGTGTGGTGGAGGAATTTAACAAAATACAGTTTTACAAAAATTGCTTGAAGAATCTTCAAGCTAAAGTGAATTTTTTTTCAGTGGGAGGTCTTAAGTTGAATGAAAGGCTAATTGCCTTGATTGTGACATGGATGCTCACACCTAGGGGAGCAATCATTCTATGCTTACTAAGGAGGATCTTGTCTACATGTATTGTATTATGAACAAATTCAAGATTAATTGGATCCATCAGCAAGGAACACATGCAAAAATCAATGAGGTTAAGTGACTACCACTATCAATATGCTGTTTTGACTTCTAAATTCTTGAATTATTTTGAAGTGTACCTTGAGGAAGAATAAAATGAAGTTGTGAAATCATCTCTTGAAGTGAAAAATGGTTCACTTAGCAAGATGGGTTTCACCAAGATTGGTGGAAAATGGGTAAGCAAAGATGGTGATCAAGGTGGTTCCTCAAGTGGTGTGCAAGTTGAACAAGAAGAGGAAGATCTTGATGCTGAAGGTGTTGGAGTTGATGCTCAAGAAGAACATGCTGCTGCTGATATAGGTGCTGAAACAAGTGCTGGAAATCAAAGAGAAAGGATACTCTCAATGTCTTCTTTTGAGAGGTTTATGGTTAATAGGATGGACAACTTTGCTGAAAACCAAAGGAATCTCCATGATTTTTGTGCTACAAATTTTCAGAACTTTGATGACAAATTCCAAAGCATGGATACATGTTTCCAGAACCTTGATGAACAGATTGAAGCTGTTCAAAACCAGCTATTTGAGCTGCAGTACGGAAAGGAAGATTGAAACAAAGTTTTAGTTATCTTTATGCTTATCTTGCATTAATTTTTGGACATTTCTTTCTTAATTTTGTTTTTAATACCTTTCTTCATTCTATTTGTGAAGAAAAATAGGGGGAGAAGGTGTTGGTTTATGTGTTGTATATGCTGCTACTACAAACTCTGATTTGAAGTTTAATTCTGCTGCATTGCTGCTGCTACATTCACTTAAATTCACTGTTTTTGGCACTTTTTGAACTGGTTTTTCTGTTGGTTTGATTATGCAAAAAACTAGTGAGTGTGCCTTGATAACCTGCCTCTATATATGCTCTTTGTTTGCATAGTTTCTGTTTTGCAGGTACAGGTTCAGATTCAAACAGATCAACACAAGCAACCAGGGATTTGTCTTCATCAAATAGGGAGAGATTGTTGATCAAGAGTGATCAAGAGCTTTGAAGAATCCAAATCCAAGATGTTTGATGAAAGGCTGGAGTTGCTGTTGTGTGTGGGTGAGATCTGGATAGATTAAAGTGTAATCTACTCCCTTGTTGAATCTAAAACTGATGTAATTTAAAACCTTTTTGAAAATGGATGTTTTTCTAACCAACTGAAAAACAATCTATTGTTTTGTCAAATCAACCAATTGTTTTTCTCTTAGAGGTTTTTGAAAAAGGTTGAAAGTTGTTTGACTTGGTTGGCTTTGCTGTCAAACCAAATCAATCGGTTGTTTCATGATTTCAACCAATTGTGTCTTTGAAAATCCTAACAGAATTCAGTTTTGATTGATGAATCTGTCTTAAATGATTTCTAACTGAATACTCTCCTTCTTTAAATGTTTTTAACCAACCTTTGGAAGTATATATAGTTTGTTATACGCTCCTGGAATGTAAGAAATAGTTTTGAGAATTCAGTTTGGAAAATTTGATTTCAAGTTTTCAAGATTCACATCAAGCTTTGGATTTTCAAGTGAGAGTGGAATAGGATTGCAATTATATACTTTTCAGTTGTGCTTTGATCAGGTGTAATCCTTTCTCAATCTTCTGTATTTTTGTAGTTGTGTTGTCAAGGAGTGTTGTGTGTTCTTGAGGTGTTCAAGATCAATGCTCTCGGTGTGGTTTGCCAAAGGTAATGTGTTTCTTGAGGGGGTTCAAGGTCACTACTTTGGTGTGTGGTGTTTGTAATCTGGTTCAAGGTTTGACAAAGAAGAGTTGAACATCAAGATCCTCAAATGTCTTGATAGATCTTGGCAACCCAAAGTCACAACCATCTCAGAGTCTAAAGATTTGACATCTTTGACAACAACTTTGTTTGGAAAGCTTAGAGAACATGAGTTGGAGATGAACATGCTCAATGTTCAAGAAAATAAAGATAACCATGTAAGAAACATTGTTTTGAAAGTTTCCAAGCACAAGATCAACCAAGCCTCAAGTGATGAAAGTGAGGAAGAGACTCTTAGTTTTCTGTACAAAAAGTTCATCAAATTCTTGAAGAAGAAACACAACAAAGACTCCAACCAAGAGGGGTATGGCAACAAGAAACCTAGTGATTTTAATGTTAACAAGTATACTTGCTATGGTTATGGTGAACAGGGGCACATAAATGCTGAATGCCCAAATAAAGAGAGCAAAGAAAAGAAGTCAAGCAAGAAGAAAAAGAAAGACAAATAAAAAAGATCCTACATTGATTGGGATGAAAATGATGTCTCTTCATCAAGCTCCTCATCAAGTGAAGACGAAGAAGCCAATTTGTGTCTTATGGCCAAGGAAGAGAATGATGCAAACAGTGTAAGTTCTTGTACTTCTTTAAATGCTGAAAATTATAGCTAACTTCTTGAAGCTTTTAAAGAAACACATGAAGGAGCTAATAGATTGGCTCTCTTGAACAACTGGTTGAAAGGGTTGAATAACTGGCTTTAAAATAGAGTCAAGACATTGGAAGAAGAATTGGAAAATTTAAAAATTGATTTCGAAAATTTGGAATTGCTTTACAATAAATCTTCTTGCAAGTGTGACTCACTTGTTTGTGAAAATTGTGAATCACTTGAAAAGAAGGTTCACTATCTTGTGAAAATTGTGGATAAGCTTTCATAGGGAAAATCCAACTTTGAGACTATCTTGGCATCTCAAAATTGTGTTTTTGGAAAATCAGGTTTAGGATTTAATCCATAGTTAAGAAAAGTGGGATTTCAAAGCCTTTTTCAACTGTGCTAGAAAAACAACCGATTGAAAAATCGAAACAACCGATTGTTACATGTTTTTATTGCATGAAGAGAGGCCACTTTGTTAGATTCTTCAAAATTAGGAAATTTTCTGTTCCTAAAGGTGTTATGAGATGGGTTCCCAAGAATTCTGAGGTTCCTAATGATAAAGATAATGTCAAAGGACCCACATTTGTAAGGGGACCAAATCTTGTTGCTTGATTTCATGGTTTTGCAGGATTTCTAAGAGATCAAAGACTCTTGAGTCAAAAGATCAAGCTTATGAAGGGAAAAGATTCTATCTAAACTCCCAATTACAGATTTGTACCAGACTCAATCTTCTTGGAAGTCAAGAGAATTTTCTTGATCATGAACTATGACTCATTGAGAGAACCACTTTGTCAAAAGGATAAAACTTAATTTGTTTTTTTTTGTCTTAAGTTTTCTTTAAATTTGGAGTATGAAAAATCTTAATTAATGTCTTTATTCTTCATCTATGTAAAGGTGTATGTGAAGGTTTTATTCTGATTCATCTATGCCTGTCACTATTGTTCTGTGAAATGCTTTTATTGCTGTCACAGAAAAACAACCGATTGTTTTCACGAAACTGTAAGAAATTATGTAAATTAATTTCTATAAAGTGACTCACATGACTTAGAGTTTGGGCTTTGGGTCCGAATATGATTTAATAATAATAATAGAATTAAAGGCCCATTGGTTAATGTGAGAAATATATATCTGATGATATACCTAATGGAAAACTCACATCTGATGGAGATTGGGAACTAAAGGCTATAGGGTTCTGTCTCTGCAAATAATAGTTGTCTCACTGTTAACCATCATGAAAGTGTGTGACAAGTACGAAATTGCTAAGAGATAGATTGGGACAAAGGAGATAAAGTAACTGCTCAATTAGGATCACTCATGGATCAAGGTAAGTGCCTATTCCTTCTTGATTGTATGATTGTGTGAGAATCATGATATGAT
>Ga0123342_1009568_pt1 | contig 11544 bp, 6 predicted proteins | sample Turbeawhitnodule_FD_89960 | JGI IMG/M metagenome (GOLD analysis project Ga0123342, IMG submission 89960) | Root nodule microbial communities of legume samples collected from Mexico - Turtle bean Mexico white nodule | ecosystem: Host-associated > Plants > Roots > Nodule | place: Mexico: Nepantla... | reverse complement strand
GCTAGCATCACCAACTCCTGTCCCATCTAGTTCATCTGCAAAATCAATATCAGAAGAGAAGCATGATGAATACCCTGGATGGTCCTTGTCTGATATGGAAAAAATGACCATTGATCCCATTCACCTAGCTAACATAAATGGAAGGATTGATGAAGATGAAGAGGATTATGATGAAGAATTGTAAATACTCCTGTATTGGTTTATTGATGATTTCTCATATAGGCCAGTCACAAGAAAGCTCTAATGGGTAACTAGAGTAGATTTTTTAGAAGTAGTGTTAGGCAGATACTTAGTAGTTAGGAAGATTAGGAGGGATGATAGGGCATTGATTTCTACTCTCCATTCAATCTTTGTTTAGACCAAAAGTGGAGATATAGATTGTTACAATTGGAAATAGTCAAGGTATTGTAATTTGAGAAATTTAATCTAGTGTAGGTATTGCCTGTGGTAGGCACCACATTAAGATTTTGAATGTAGCATGGCTTAAAATAATAAGGAGTGCCTTCTTAAAGTATTTCATTAGTTATGATTTTGTTCTCTTAATCTGACTAGCTTCTCATCGTAGCATCAGTTATTATTATGTATATAAGAACATAATCGGGGAGTGACTTGTTGATGCCAAAACGGTGGCATTTCTGTAACGTAGTGTTGTAATAAAGGTTTACTTCAATATAATCAGAACCTGAGAAACACGTGAAAAGTGTTGGAATTGATGCAATAATGGTTTTGCTTACATGATCGCCAATTGATGACGCAGCATTCACCATATGTGTAATCGGTGGTCGCCGATGATGGTTATTTTTTTTGGGTAGGGTTTTCTCACCTTTAGGTTGTTCTGCTCCAACCATAAATGAGAGTTTCACTTGTGGATGATATAGGAAGTCCACTTCTGGTTACTGTATATGGGTTGGGATACCCCTGAAGTATCCCCTTTAATTTTATTTATTCATTGGTGATAAAAAAAAAAATTGGTTTTGCTTACAAGTAAATGGTCCTACAAAATACATGGAGGTGCATCGTGCATATTCCAGTTTGAATGGGAAGTCTGTGATCCTAAAGGACTTGAATCTGCACTTTTGTAGCAAACAAACCGGCAAAGCTTTGAGGTAAGATAAGCATTTTTAATAATCTCAATTTTAAACACAAACTTTATTGTTTCACAAATGTATTATACAATATGGTGGAGACAACCACCATCGAGTAATTAAGACAGACAAAAATAGGAAAAAGAACTCATAATGGTAGGTGCATAAGTAACAAGTTACTCAAGTTTGAGACGATAGAATCTAGACCAAATGTAGGTGTTGCATATGCTAAATTGAAAGAGAAGAAACAAAAGTAATGGGAAAACCCCCATTGAAGCCACTAGATAAGAAACCCACTTGGTTTTTTGATGAAAAATCAGAAAGGATGCTGCAGTAAATGCTACAACCATAGCACCAACGGAGATGATTAGTAACACACGTCCCAAAGTCAAGCTGGGATGTATTGATATGACAAATTCACTTTGTGAGAATCTTGAAGAAGTGAAATTTGACAAGAAAGAGAGTATGGACGCAGAAGAAGTGAATAATGCGACCGCATTTGTTAAGACGAAGACAATGAACCAGGCATTATTCTTGTCACCTGGAACAGCGAGAACAGAAGCAAATGCTACGGTAGCAACAAGTATTGCCACAAGCATCCCATAGTTCGCCATATCTTTGGCTTCACCTTTAATCTCTTCAGATAACTTCTCGTGTTCATCATAAAATACTTCAATTGGTCTCTTCCCCTTCTTGTTTCTCACACTCCTTAATTCACGAGGAACTCTTTTCTCCACACTCTGTTTATCAACAAAAAGTAGGTGTAAAGATACACAATACTACTTATTTATATAATGATAAAGAGGTAGGGCGCAGAGAGTGATGACAAAGAATTCACCTTGAACCATGCAAGCTCTCTTTGCATTTGCAAGTTTGCTCTTAAACCAGAGAATGATTGGAATTGAGGTTGGTGATGCGCAGCCATGTGTAGAACGTTGTTAACTTCATTGTCTACTGCTCTTACCAAATGCCCTTTCTCACAATTTAAACATTGAAGAAAGCTATCAAAATGTCTATATAGAACAAGCAAGTGCAGTAGGTTCCGTCCATATTTGGGTTCCTTTATGGTCATGACAGGTTCACGACTCTTATCAAGAAGGTATTTCGTACCCTTAAAGTTTCCTGATTCTATTGAATCAAACAAAACTGCCGAGGGTTCAGTAATCAACTTCACAAACTTATCCTTTTCCAATTGTATAACTTCAAGCCATAGCTTCTTGAACAATTCCATACCCATTGATATTGATCCTCCAGTATCATTTTCTCCCTCTATTTTCAATTCTGGATTGAGTCCAAACCATACCGTCTTCAACAATTCCTGACTCTTTGATGTTGATCCTCCTGTATAAATGTCGCTCCCTAATTTCATGTTCCAAGAAATTATCCACACGAAAAGAAAGAAAAAAGAGTTCAATTAAAAACTGATAACTTATGAAAACAACATCTTATAACACTAATATTAACGATGTAAAAATATAGATGCATAAATTTCCAAATAAGGATCCAAAGGAGATGATATCAGATATAAAGATAAAAACTCGTTTAACAAAAAAAAAGCTGAACCCTTGAAAGCTTACGTAGAATTTCTGAAGGCTTTCGCGCCAGCATATGCAATGCTGTTAGCTTCTCTTCATTTCTAGCACTGGTCAATTGAGGACATTTTTTAAGTAATGTCATGGCCACATCTGTGAAATGCACAAGTCAAAAAGCGATGGTGAACAAGACATATGTACAAAGGTTGTTGGAAATAGTAATTAGAAAATGAAAAGGGGAGTTAATATGCGTTAAGGGGTATTATTCTCATGTACCAGACTTCAAGTTTAAAAATAAATTAGTTTAAAAATTTCCATCTGTTAAAATTAGTTTAATATATGTATGTATGATTGTGACAATAAAAAGAGACAACAATATTAGTAACTACTATAGTAACTGATAGTGACAATAAGCAATGTTGAAACTCGCAGTGACAATAATAGTAGTGGTGGTCTTTGTTGTTAAGATATGGTGACTCATGATATGATGATAGGAATGTGAAAGGTCAAGTCAGATGGATGAGGAAATTGTAAATAGATATGTTTCATTAGTATTATTTTTAATTTCTATTTAGTATAAAGTTTCACACTCTCTTTTGATTTGTTCTAAATTCTTTTGTTCACTAGAAAACCTAGGATTATTTTACACTTTGTGGTTGAGGTTATTGTTACTATTGGATGACATAAGCACCTTGGACGTGTTTGTACTATTGGATATAATGTGGACATTTGTTCGTTTTTTGAAGTTTCATCGAAACACAAATCCCATTCCTCCGCTACACCTAGTCAGGAGTATCTATATCAACTAAGGCAACAAACAAAGAAGGAGGTCACTCAAGAGCTTACACAAAGCTTAATGCAAGAGTTTGACAAGTTGTTGGAGACCTTAGGACTCTTGCAGAAACCACCTTCTACAGTACAACATGACTTGCATCTTGTTATCAAAATCAACACTAAAGAGAGTTATGCAGTTACGGATGCTTTGAGGGATGGTGTTGGCTCAACTATCCAACATGGGTTGTACACCGATTGTTATTCTTCCCCTTGATTGGTGACTCTTGGGAAGTGCTATGAAGAGGCCACCATGTTACCCATTGTGCATTTCACCTCTCATATGGTAAAAGACTTGGTTGAGAATGTTATGGTGATGTTCCAGTTCCTGTGCCAATATCGGAGGTTGTTATTGTAGCACATACACTACAGACCTTCATTGCCTAGTCTAGACATCTCAATGTTGCAGTTTTTCAACAACACATAATCATTAGACCAAGAAGCAATGAAATATGTCATAAAAATGTGGGTCAAATATTTTGTTAGCATATAAACACTTAGGGTAGATAAGATGTTGAAGAAGGTGCTTTGATGTCTCCAAATCCAACTGCAATGCATGAAGATCCTTGCTGCTGGTTGTGTGTGTGTGTCTAGATGTATTTGAATTTGTTAATCCACTTTCTATGATGATCCAAGGTTGTTTGATTTCAATCCTTTTGAAAAATATGTGTTTTCTAAAGAAAGTGAAAAATAAACCGGTTGAAATGTCGATTCAACCAGTTGTTTTACACTTAGTGTATTTTAAAAAGGATTTGAAAAAGCTTGACTTTGTTTTACTTTGTTGTCAAACCAATTCGATCGATTGATTCGTGTTTTCAACCGATTGATTTTTTGAAAAACCTTAACATAATTATGTTAAGTGGCTTTTATGTGTAGTGCAGTTTCAGAGGTTGTTATGAAAACTATGGTGTATTTGTCAAAGGTAGTGTGTGTTCTTGAAAGGTTCAAGATTCACCACTTTGGTGTGTTGTGTGTAATCAAGGTTTTTTATTATTTAGTGAATTCTCAGTGATTGCTGAGAACTGGATGTAGCTTTTGGTAAAGAGTAAACCAGTCTAAACTCTTTGTGTTAATCTCTCTATCATTTCTCTCTTTAAATCTGTTTTTGCTTTATTTTTAACACCACTGATATAAATAACTGATTATTTTGCAAAAACAACCAGTTGATTTTTTGCAATCACATTAAAAACAGTTTTGAAATTGGGTGAACTGATTTCTAATTGATTGATTCCTCATTATCTTTCAATCTACCTTCAACATTTGCTAAAATCTTTCATAAATAATTTACCCCTCCTTTTGTTTAAGGTCTATATTTCTAATATAAGAGATTTCTAACATAAGGATAGTCCAATAGTCATTTAACTAGAAAATTTATAATGAGAACTTTAATAACCTCTCCATGCTTATTTTTAAAAGTCTTTTATAACTGTTGTTAAAAGTCCGATTTAAAATAGTGGGAGTAAAAGCCAAGTCATATAGCTATCTAAGTATATTGAAGATGAGGAACACAGAACACTCTTCTTACTAAGCTTTTAAAAATAAGAGTAAGTAATGTTATTGTTTTTTTTTTATCAATAAAGAATTAAATAAATTAAAAAAAAAACACTTGCTGTAACCCGTATAAAAAGTCAAGAATTCCAAGTATGAACTTAGCTCCTATAATGAGTGAAAATGAGCAAAATAAGTAATATAATTGTTTTAAAGATTTTAGATTGAAGGAGGTGCTCAATTTCTGGTGTACTTTATTTTATAAGAAACTAACAATCCAAAGAAATGAATGGGTGAGTGTTCGGGGGTGTGTATGTGATAAAAGAATAGTAGAAGACTCTAACAACATATTAGTAATATCTGAAAATGCAATTAGTTTGAAAGTCATTAGATTGGTTGAATTAGTTTGTGGAAGATGATAATATAACAAGTAATGAAAGAGAAGTAGATTAAGAAAAAGGACAAGTCATAAGGTTAATTGGTTGTAGATGATGTTACCAAACATGTTGTTGCTAATGGTGGTAAAGAAGAGTTTTTCAATATCCTGATAAGCCATGTTGTCAAGCTGATTCTGAGAGATGAAATGTTGCACCATTTGGTGTTGGCCAGTTATAGCAGCCAAGTGAACTGGAAGCATCCCATCTGACTTTCGTAGTAGCTGGTCTTGTGGGCTCAAAAACTGAACACACTTTCTCACAAAGGTAGTGCTCCTTGAAACTACTGCCATATGAAGAAGTGTGTCGCCTCTTTCTGTCAATGGCTGGCGTAAAATATTAAGATCCCTTGGAAACTCGTCCGAGGGACACCAATCCGCGCGTGCACCCCAGTACATTTGAAAATAATCTGCAATCCTTTCAAACTTAATTTAATCACGGTAATTATATTAATTAAATTAAATACAATTTTATAATCTAAAAAAATCATTAATATCTAAATTAATTTTTTATTATTAAAAAAAGTTAAATTAATTTTTAAATTTATATCTAATTAGTTATCAACTTATTAAAAATCAACATAAAAATTATTTTAAATATCAATAATTTTTTAAGTTTATAAAATAATATATAATTTAAATAATATAATAATTAATTATTTTTCATTTAATAATTTTTTTTAGTGTTTAGTATTTATAACTTGCGTACCCTCCTCTTCTTCTCCATAGTCATCTGGTATGGTAATGCTATACTCATATGAAGAATCTTTCACATCGCCATCCGTCATCTTCTAATCAAAATCACCCAATTAATTACACATACAATATATCAAGGACAAAACTTAGTAAAGAACCATAAGTTTCATCAAGTTGCTTTCTTATTATATATATATTTTACACTGAGTCTAATATAATTTAATACAATTCTTTCTTACATATATATTATTAAGGTGAAGCTTTAATTTTGACGGGAGAATAACAAAAGTTTATTTATATGAGGGACAATTTTTTTGGTATATTTTATTTAGAATGGCGATAAAAATAATTATACTAATTAATATAAAACAATTTACTATATTTTTAGAGTTCTTTTCGTAAAAGAGAACATTTTTAGCATAGATACCATTTTTTGTATTATATGTTTTTGGATTTTTTAAAAAGCATGTGATTAATTATAATATATTCTATGAAATTTAATGCTTATATGTTAAATTGCTCATTTAGTCCTTGTATCTCGAACGAATCTTACTTTTTAATACACTCCAAATTATTCATTTTAATTTAGATGGTAAGGTCTATGGACTTAAAAAACATAATAAATATGTTAGAAGATTAAAAAGATAGATTTTTTTTTAAAATCATTTTTTTTTATATTTTATAATTTTGATTTCTATAACAAAAAATAGTTTAGTTAATAAACATGAAATGTTTCAAATTTTGTAAGGTGAAGGCGATGAAGAGGCCTATAAGAGGAGACATAGAAGAAGCTAAAACATAATTTAGTAATTTTTCATAAACAAAAATGAGGCAAAATTATTTGGAAGGTTGAAACTGTGTAAGGCGAAGGTGATGACAGAGGCTTATAATAACATGAGGCATAGTAGAAGATAAAGAGTAGAAAGAATAAAGAAGACGAAGTGAAAGTGTTGAGAAGTTTACCAGTGGCGATTATTGTAGGAAGATAGATGTGTATGAAAGGTGGATAACACTCTTCTATTCTATTCTGCTCGATTGTTGGAATGCAAGACTCAGAAAAACTTCTGTTCTTGTTTCAACATTCTCTTTGCCTGCCTTTTTATTGTTGCACAAACTAGTTTCTTCTTCTTCTTATATATTTTGCGACACCTCAGGGTTTTCTGGAAAATAATTACTCTTTTCAAAATATATCAAAAGTTTAATAACAAAGATCGATGTAAGGAAAATTTAGTGGTAATATAAGTTAAAGTCGAAAATTTAATTGTAAAAAATAAAAGAAAAAGCTTTAATAAACAAAATTTATGAAATAATAATAATAATAATAATATAATGGCTAAGTGTAGAATTAATTTTTTATTTTATAATATCAAAGGATCCGTGTTTTTTCAATACCTCAAACTTAGTAGCTTTAACTGAAATATAACATCTATACATACATGAAAATATGTTATCTTTGTTATAGAAATTGGAGTACTCCACATATTTTTATTTGTTTTTTCTAAAAAAAATATATATATATATATATATATATATATATATTTATATGCAAAATAAGTAAAATGACAGAAATTTGACATTAGTAGACAATTATTAAATATAAATTAATTTTAGAGATATAAAATAATTAATTATTATATTGATTAAATTAGATACTATTTTAGAGACTAAAAAAAGTTATTGATATCTAAAATAGTTTTTATTATTGATAAATAGTTTCTAAATTATTATATAATTAGTTACCAATGTTTTAGTTATCAACTTTATTTGTTTTAGTTACCAACTTTATTTTAGTATATATAACAAATTATTTTTTTCTTTAAAATTAGTTTTTCTTTAATGATTTTCTTGTAATGTAACTTCTAAATCCTTTTAAACGTATTTTAGAGTCTTATATGAGTCTACTCGGATATAGTACATTCATAGTAGTTCATCGCATAAGCAACAAACTCAAGGATAAACTACAAATAATAAATATGAAGACGACTGTAATTTTGTATTATTACATCTAATAGTGAAATTTACAATCAAAATTAATTCATCATCTTTTCATTGAATGGATACATACCGTCCACTCATGGATCTACATCTCAAGAATATCATTCAAGGAATATCTATTGACGCTTTTGAAATATTCGTAAAGCAAGTCTTATCAGATACTAACACTCCTTCCATATAAGCATTTCACACTTTGACTCAATAAATAAAATAAGTTTAAGACATGAATATCATGTTAAATGTACAATAAACTTCTTTCCAACTTCTCAGCACCTAATGTCTTAGATTATATGATTTAGACCATCAATGAAGTTAATGATTTCTTTCATAAATTTTGATACTTAATAAACCATATCATATCATATCACAATTCACAAATCTTCCCAAGATTCCGTATGTATACATAACCGTTTAATTTAATTAAAAGAATTTTTTTTTATCGGCACGAAGCAATAAAATTAAAAGACTACTTCAGGAGTGGTTCAATCCTTATACAAAATTTAATCATACATATAAACATACAATTAAAAGAATAAACCATTCAAGCATAAAATTTAATTTTTTTTACATATAAACATACATATACATAGTCTAAATATCCAAAAGAAAACTAGAAAATTCATTTGAATATGAACATCAAACGATATTTCTACTTGAACGAATATAATTTTATCGAGCAAGTGTATCATATAAACATTTAAACATTTAAGGAGTGACTCAGATGATAAACACTTCTACTTTCACTGAGGACATCATACAAAATACTTTCTGGATTGATTAGTTTCATTCATGAAATCAAAGATACATTATTTCTCTAAATTTTGTAATATAAAATAATAATACTAAAAATAATTTAATGATTTTATAAATATATCATTTTAAAATTTATTTATTATATCAATCAAATTATTCAATAAAAATTTCAAACTTTTTTTCTTTTAAATTTAAATCACATCACTTCTGACTTTTTTTTTTCTTAGTTCACTTCAGAATCTAATCATGCCCTAATTGAAAAACTTGCTCAGTATCTCTCACTTATTCTTATATTCACCCTTCTAATAAGGCCAACAACACCTACATTTGTTGCTGCCATTCCTTTGTTTATCTTCTCTCCGTCATTCTTTCTCCCTCAAAGTTCATACAAAATAATGTAAAAAAGGTATAATGAGTAGTCGTAATTGTTGAGTTGTACAAAATAAATGAAAGGTTTCAAGAGAGTTCAGTTTGAATGCAAGTTGCAAATACAACATCCTAACATTATTTTCACAACCAATCGCGTACTTTTTGTCCCCCAATATTGTTTTGGTCACCTTTACATCCAGTTCAAATGTAGGTGGTGGTGGACTACAACCATCAATGCTCTCTCTCTCTTTCTCTACATCATCTTCAAAACCACTCGTACTTTTTGTCCTCCATTGTTTTTTTGGTCACCTTTAAATCGAGTTCAAATGTAGGTGGTGACCATGACTTTGGTGGACTAGAACCTTCAATGCTCTCTCTCTTTCTCTACATCATGTTCAAGTTCAAAAGTTCAAATGCTTCTCATTCATTTTGAATTCCAAGGAAAACAAAACAAATCAAAGTTAAATATTTACAGGGTTGTGGGATCTTTACTTAGTTTTGAAAAATTTATGAAGTGACCTCGACTTCTAATTAAACAAAAATATAAATAAATCATGCTAAAAAAAAAAATTTAATCCCTTCATGTTGAGATATCTTGTAGATATCCATACCTCCCTAATAAAAGTAAAACTTATGTTCTAGATATCTTCCCTTTTAACTTGTGTGCCAAATAGACATAATATAAGCTCAATATATATCATTATAATGAAATAAATTTTCATTTTTTATTTATTTTTTAGACTTCAAATATTTGGACACCTCTTTACAAGTCATAAATTAAAAAAGGGGTACCAAGCAAAAGTTAAGAAAATGTCTTTACAACCAAAGTATGGGTAAAGGGTAGACTTCATTGGATATTGGATATGTGAATATATATACATTTTAGTTAACTTTCAAGATAAATTTGCTCAAATAAAATTAATTGAATATTCTAGTCAATGTTCCAATCAAAATCTCACTAGGCCCATTAAGTATTATTCATAACTTGAGAATTTTCGTTGTATTTTATTCAACTATCTAATAAAAAATATGGTGTTCTAATTGTATCATTTTTAGGAACATAATTAAATATTATCAACTTTAGATCCACGTAAATGATTTGTGGCCACTCACACAAAGAAGCATGATGATTTGATTGATGATTATATTTATGATACATACATAAGTTACCGATAATTATATTTTAGTATATGATAGTTTTAGATTTATAAATTTAAATATTATAATAAAGTAGGAAAAGTATCATACGTGTTTGCAGATAATTTAATCAGAAGGTCTTGATGGTTGAGCCTTAACAAGATGTTATTGATGACAGGATTAGGGATCAATTTTTTAGAATTGGGAAAACGATCGATTCCAACATCTACATGGTATATGTTATTTTGATGATCCGTTTACTTGATAACTCTAGGTGAGCATGTATATGTTGTTGGTGATGATATTTTGGATGTCTATAAGGAAAACTAGATAACTAGAGTAATAATTAGGCATGCAAGTTAATTAAGGTGTTTTGAGTTATATATTTAAGAATGCTAAAAGGAATTGAAGTGCATAAATACATATGTCATATCTAATTATTGATAAGAAAATACTTAGTATATTAATTTTAAAATTTAAATAATTGATAATTAATTATGTACTAATTTAAAAATTATTTATCAATATAAAAACTAATTTAGTTATTTATAAATTTTTTAATCTTTAAATAATTATTTAGTTAGTATAATAATTAATTATTTTTTATCTTTAAAATTATTTTTTTAATGATTATTTGGTAGTAAATGTAATGATAGATCACTAAAAGAAAATAATTAAATATAAACTAATGTTATAGAAAAAAAATAATTAGTTAGTATATTGACTAAATTAAAGACTATTTTATAAACTAAAAAAAATTTTGGTTTATAAATTAATTTTTATTATTTTCAAATAGTTACTAAATTGGTATCTAATTAGCTAAGATTTTTACTACCAAATTTAGAATTTAAATAATTGGTAGTTAAAAGTTTTGTAGCTAATTAGATACTGATTTAGAAATGGTTTCTAATTTAGTCAATAGAGCAAATAATTATTTTTTATCTCTAAAATTATTTTTATTGCAAGATTATTTTGTAGTAAATATATAATTTTTTTTAACTCCATAATCCTAATATTTATGAAATTAAATTACGTAATGTGAAATGCTAAAATGCACAAGATCATCTCTAAGGCACTTTCCTTGCGCTTGAAAAAGGTGATCGGAAAAATTATTGACATAAGACAGTCAGCTTTTATAGAAGGAAGAGGTTTGTTGGATAGTGTGCTTATTGCAAATGAGGTTCTTGAGGATTACAAGAGAAAGAGAAAACAAAGTATCTTCTTT
>Ga0123342_1009567_pt1 | contig 11544 bp, 10 predicted proteins | sample Turbeawhitnodule_FD_89960 | JGI IMG/M metagenome (GOLD analysis project Ga0123342, IMG submission 89960) | Root nodule microbial communities of legume samples collected from Mexico - Turtle bean Mexico white nodule | ecosystem: Host-associated > Plants > Roots > Nodule | place: Mexico: Nepantla... | reverse complement strand
TCTTCTTGCAAGTGTGACACTCTCATTTGTGAAAATTGTGAAAATCTTGAAAAGAAAGTACACTATCTTGTTAGTACTGTGGATAAGCTTTCAAAAGGAAAATCCAACTTTGAGAATGTCTTGACATCTCAAAATTGTGTTTTTGGAAGAGCTGGATTAGGTTTTAATCCACAGAACAAGCAAGATAACTTTTCAAAGAATTTTTCAAAACTGCCAGTAAAACAACCGATTGTTAAGTCGAAACAACCGATTGTTACATGCTTTTATTGCATGAAGAAAGGCCATTCTGTCTGATTATGCAAAATAAGGAAATATTCTGTTCCCAGAGGTTTTATGAAATGGATTCCCAAAGGTTGTGAGGTTTCAAATGATAAAAATAAATCAAATGGACTCACATTTGTAAGGGGACCAAACCTTGTTGCTTGAATTCGTGTTTATGCAGGGAATCTAGAAGAAAATGAGGCTATAAGTCATCTGATCATGTTCTTGGAAGGAAGAGATTAACACTGGAACTGAATCAATGTTATGTACCAGTCCAAGTCTTTTCAAAAGTCAAAAGAAGCTTCTTGATCACAAACAAATTACTCATAGAAGGGACCTCATAAAAGGATAAGACCTTTCTTAACTCTGCCTTTGATTTGTTAATTACTATTTCATGCTTAAAAACTCTTTCTCTGAATAATTACATCTGTTTTTGAATCATTCTCTGTTAATACTTGAAAAACTCAATCTGTCTAAAAGCTGCAAAAAAACAACCGATTGTTTCCTCATAATATGAATGGATAATAAATGAGAAAAAACATTAATTATTGACAATTCATCATAAATAAGTAAACCTTTCACGATTCATTAGATTAATTGTATTTTCTTATCTTTTAATTAAATTATTAATATATTATTACAATAAAATTATTTAGACCTCATGATTGCCACGTGGATGGGAACACAACTAAGGCATAAATACCTCTCTCTGCCACTTAAACACCCCTCTCTGTCACATAAGTATCACTTGACGCCATAAGTTTGGACTTAACGGAAAGGACCAATTTGGATACATTTTAAAAAACATAGGAACCAAATTGATTTTTTAAAAAACCACTGTACTAAATTGAATATTGACCCTAAATGTAGGGATGAATAAGGTAATTAATTCTTAATTTAAACATTGCATCCACCAGTTATGATAACATCAGGCATAATGATGACTTCGGGATCATTAATAGAAATGGTGAACAATGCATACATGTAAGAAATTGATATAAGAAGTCGTTATAAGAACTTGGACAATCATATCGAAAATGAAGAACAACAAGCTAATGCAAAAGCGCAAAAGTTTTATGATATGTCAATATTTGCAAATCAATCCATTTATGATGGAGCAACTGAGTCTAAATTATCGATAGCCATAAGGCTTTTGGGTGCTAGAGCCAATTGGCGCACAACTGAATAGTGTTTAGACTATTTCATTAAAATGTTACTTGATCAAACTTGAAGCGTCTTTGTCATTGATTGATCAAATTGTAAGAACAAACTTTAAATATTATTAAAGTAGCTAACAAACTACACAACCTACAATAATTTAATTCAAATTATGTACACTTAAACTTACTCAAGGAAGACTTTGACCTCATTGCAATTGATGAGAATATGAATATGGGAAGAACGTGTTCTTTATCACTGAACCAATAGTTTTTGTTAGAACCACTTAAACGTCCATATTTATTCAAAACCGACATTGTGTATTGGACTTCCTCATTTGAATTTGTTCAAGGATAATTTCTCAAACTTTTATTTGACAACAAGCTGAGACATTGTGAAATAATGAGAGCATAAATATGTTATCTCTCGGTGTAGGTAGAATGCACATATAGATCGATCTACCCGTGCCAAATTACCCACCGATCTCTTTGCATTTCCCATCATCTTAAAGTAAAGCAGATATGTTCTGCACACCTTGTTAAACATTGAAATAATTAAGATAATGTATACCTTTCAAAAGGATACATCTATTGGTACTGGATAGGACAACCAAGTGTTTCTTCCATAGGATGATGAATGACATAGTGTTCCATTGAATCAAAGAAAGTTGGTGGAAATATTCTTTCTAACTTACATACGATGATTGGTATGTTTTCTTCCATTTTGACAAGATTATTCATCCTCAATGTATTAGAACATATGTCTTTAAAGAATCGACTTAAGCCAACAAGGGCACTCCATGAAACGTGATATTCACGACTTTCCATGTCATGCATATTTCCCTTGTCTTGGTTTTCACACCTTGCAATGTTAGAGGCATAATCATCTGGCATCTTCAACTCACTAATCCATTTATAAATTGACTTAACATCTTTATTTGAGAATGTGTAGTTGGTCTTTGACTTTGCTAACTTTCCATTTTGTAATTGAACCAACTTCACGTCTCCACAGCCACACAATTCAGCAACATCCATTTCGACCTTTTATTTGTCCTTTGTTTTACCCTTAATGTCCATTACAGTGTTGAAGACATTATAAAAAAAAAAATTCTATGTGCATAACATCAAGGTTGTGTCTTAACAAATTGTCCTTCCAATATGCCAAATCCCAAAATATTGCTCTTTTGTTCCAATTATGATATTCTTCATACCCAGGCAAAGTGTCAAATGGACCATCTGTCAATTTTAGAAAGTCAGGAATAAACTTTGATAATTGATTTATGTTTAAGAAATAAGGTAGGACATCCATTTTATCTCTGTTTTTTATGAATCTCCTCTTACTCCTCCTGAAAAGATGATTGGGTGGCAAAAATCGTCGATGACAGTCAAACCAACAACTCCTATACTTTCATGTTTTAGTATGAATGCTTTTGTGTCCTCCATACAATGAGGACAAACTAATTTCCCTTTGGTCCCCCACCCAGACAACATCGCATATGCTGAAAAATCATTGTCCACATCAAACAAGCTCGCATGATGAAGTTCTCTTTTGTTGACATGTCATAAGTGAAGACACCCTCACTCCATAATTGTTGGAGGTCATCAATAAGTGGTTGCAAGTATACATCTATTTTTCTTTTTTTGGATTAGTAGGACTAGGTATGAAACAACTTAGAAAGATGCAGGACTGATAGTGACATCAATTTTATAAACTAGACTGGCTAGTTTATACTGTCTAAAAAGTCAAACTAATATGTAATGGTGATTTGTGTTCTGTATATGGTACTCGAATATCTATTATTTGAAGAAAAAGTCAAGGAACATAAAAGAAATATCATCAACTTATATTATTATTTAAATGTGTGTAAATAAATTATAAGGTGTGAATACAATAAAAGATGAGTTCCAAATTCAATGAAAGATGAATGAGAATATAATAGAGGTCCATCGGAAATTACGTTCTGATATAAACAAAAGAATAATAAAACATATTCTATAACAATATAACAACATATACATATCTTTTGTTTATATAATTTTATTCTTTAAATAATCTTTTTTTTAAATTTAAATAACTACTCACAATAAAAATTATCTACAATAAAATTAAAAAAATTATTTATTTTATAATTACTTTTAATAAATATATTCTTACAATTTAAAAAAAATATTTAATAATATTTAATATTATAGACAAATAATAACAACAATATTTTTATAATATAAGTTAAGTTTATAATTTTTTTCACAAAGTAGCTAAACTCCTAATTTGTTGGAGTATTTGATTTATCTATAAGAAGAGGTGAACCAACTTTCCACTCTATCAATCTATTTAATTGTAAAGAAAAGGTTTGACATGAAAGGGATTGAAGATTCTTTACTCATTCATGTCTAGTTCAAAATAAACTAAGTGAGAAAAATTGAATGCAGTAAGTGTTCTGGCAGTTGACTAAATATGCCTTTGTGCGTCTACGTCACTCTCACGCATAAAAATAGTGTACCTTGCTAAGTTTGTTGCTTTCCTTTATATAGACTGAAACTAGGGTTTCCTATTTACCCAAAATGGGCTTTCTGAGGGGGTGGGCCCAACACTGTCGTTACCTACTCTTAGGATAACCTAGCGCGTGGATTCCCTAACTGGAGTGCAACCTCTGATGGGGTGACCACCTGGATGCCTCTTCGTGCACCTGATCTCTGGGGTCACCCGCCTTAGGAGCGCCCTAGCTGTCACGTGCAATGCATGTAGCTCGTCCCTGGAACATGGACCTTGAAGGTCGTATCCTTTCCAGTGACTTTATACTCGTGTTACGCCTGAACGCATCATCCACTCCACACGCATGGACTCTCGTGACCTAGGCTCTTCCCTTACTGATAATTGGTGTGGGGTTTGGGATCCACCTCTCGTAGCCCAGCTCTGCTGTTCGGATCTCGATGTCTGACCTCTCCACACTGTCTAGCGGCACGTCAGTACATCCTGGTGACCGATGGCTGACCATCTTTGGTTCCTTGTTGCACGTGCTTCGCGAGATATTGGCCTACGTTGCTCGTAGGATCCCGCTTACGTGGCCACAATATCACCAGTGGTCAACGATGCCCGAGGACTGGTCGGTACAGTAAGCAAATATAAATACACTTAAACTAAATCAATAATAAATAGAGTAACTTCAACTATAAATTGGCTTATAGATCACAAGTTGAGTTGCATGTACAAAGTTTTTACTTCATCAAACTTTAAAAGATTGTTATAGACTAATATAAACATTTTGTCCTTGAAATAGATGAAAAAGAAGAAAAAGAAAAAATGGTTAATTGCTTGTTTGTTCATGCAGAAAGTGAAAGAAAGAACTCATTCATACGAAACCTAGGAAACAAAAAGAGAAATATCCAAGCATGCATTAAACGTCGTCTATAAAATTTGACACATCAACACTCTTTTTAAACACTCCTCATTTTTAAACACCTTTAAACATTTACATATAATTAAGATTTACAAATATAAGATAAATTTTAGTTTCATTATACAATACTGATATAAAAAGATATACACATCCCATTTTTTTACTTGAAGTGTATAGAATTTTGAATTTTATTATTTTTTTGACAAATTATACTTTTATCTATCTATATTAATAAGTTATATACCAAATTTAAAAAGAAGTTAGATATTTATTCACATCTCAATCAAATAAATATTCTGTCAAAATTGAAGGACTCATATGTATATTTAAAATATAAATAATTTTCATTCGACGATGGCGTTACTGAAATGGCAAGAGAAAGATAGGGTTAAGGAGGGACGATGGAGATGGAAGAGGGAAGAAGAACTTCGGAGCAGAGAGGCAAATAATAAGGTAGCTACACCGACAAAGAATTCATGGGTAGAACACTCCTCTACGTTTTTCCTTTCAAATTTTCCAGACATTCATGGAGAGTACGATATGTTTAGGATATTCCAAACATGGGCCAGAGTGAAAGAAGTTTTCATTTCCAGGCGTCTGAATAGGTGGGGAAGGAGGTTTGGATTTGTCAGAGTTTTTCCTATTTCAAATGAAGTTAGACTGGAGAAGTAGTTAGACCAGATTTATATTGGTAGTCTCAAACTACATGTCAACCTCCCAAAATATAGGAGAGCAGAGGATGAAAAGAAGTATGAGAAGACAAAATCTGTTTGAAATTAATATAGTCGTGCTAGCAGCCTGCGGGGTAAGATGAAACTGAAGGACAAGGTGGTATGGCGTGAAAACTCTAGTAGATCTAACCGAAGGGGCAATAACCTGCAACCTAAACTCTCTTATGCTGAAGCGGTTCATAAATCATCCCAGGATCTATGGAAAGGCCCTATCATCGAAACAACGTCAAACACCCCGTCTTGGCTGGTAATCAATGCAGTTGGAAGGATGTCCCCGGAAGTCTCCTTTAAAACCTTGAGGGAAGAGTTTGTTAAAGGGGGTATGAGCAGGGTCAAACTGAGATATATGGGAGATAACCTAGTCCTCTTAACACCAAACTATGGAGAACGATTGGAAGAAATCATTAAGCTCAATAATGAATGGTTTGGTTCTCTGTTAGAAACTATTGAACCTTGGACCGAATCATATGTTGCAGGCTATAAAATTGTCTGGGTTAGGTGTCATGGACTACCACTACCATTATGGAATAAAGATTGTTTTTCGAAAGTGGTTAGAGAAGTAGCATCCTTGGTAGAAGTTGATGAATCAACCCTGTCGTGGGAAAATCTGGAGTATGCTCGTCTGCAAGTGCGGTTGCTTAAATCTTGTAAAGTGGAAATGATGAAGAGTCTTAGGATAAATGGAAAAGTTTATAACGTAACCATTGTAGAGGAGGTATTCAACCAAGAGAGAGGAGAATGTACATGCATTCAAGATCACTTTGCTTCGTCTGATAGTATTTCATCATCAGAAACTGTAGTGGAGGAAACCTTCTTCTCTGGGAGGTCAATCGAGGAAGGAGATGACTACAATCACGGTGGTTTGCGGCGAAACTCGGTACCCGAGGTGGAAGAGCAGATCCAACCCTTGGTTGAGACAAAATGGGAGCTTTTGGAGGAAAGGGCTCAAAGTGATAAGGGGTGTCAGATTAAAGGTGATTTTTCTTTCACAAATGAGGTAAAACATGTGCAAGGTGTGTCTGAAGGAGGGGAAACTTTATTTGTTGCAAACCAAGTCAAAGATGCATGTAAGGTGATCCAACAATCACTGTTTAACCTAATGGAAGGGGTTCAGGTGTGTAATTCCATTTCTATTGGGCCTAAGCAAGGTGCAACCCAAGTAGAAAAGAGAGGTGCGTTTAGTAAAGAAGCAAGTGCGGGGGGCCCAATCACGGGAAGTAATGGGAAAGCAGTTGAACAACGTTGTGCAACAGAACAGTTCGTAGCCATGTCGTCCTCCCCATTAACCAACATACGATCGAGGGAGGTTAGTTATAGTGAGCACCTAAGAGCGAGGAAGCCGCTAGAGTCCGACTCCGGTGTGTACCCATGTTGTGCAATTCATCAATGTAGCAAGGAAGAGGGCTCATTGTCGGGTAGTTCAGACCCACAATCCAATGAAAAATCTAGGCGGAGTAAGGAGGTGAATGCAGAAGGGTCAATCGATGCGCCGAAGGTATCAGTTCGGATGGAAATGGCCAGTAAAACCTCATCGGAAATTCGTAGGCTGCGGGATCACGTTTTGCCAATCGCTCAACCGAAATGGAGATCAAATGGGGGTGTTGGATCCCTTCACCAAGGGGTAAACTCTTCTTCCATGTTAAGTCATTGCTCCTTCGCAGAATCGTCTACCAACATTAACCTGTGTAATAATCAGCTTAAGAATGAAGAAAAGGTTGTTGAATATGGGATTTGGGTCAAAACCTAGGTGTGCAATGTTCAGGGGAAGAGGGGAACGTGGTTGGAGAATTGGACTGTATGGAGGTAAGGGACAATGATGTCAAAAAGGGGTCTCGGGTGGGAAGATTAAAGGAGTTACCATGATAATTGTCAACCTCAACATTAGAGGTTTGGGAGGGGGTGAAAGCACGGTATCTGAACTATATTGTGTCAAAGGAGGGTGCTGAATTTCTTTGTTTGCAGGAAACGAAAACTTCATCATTTATAGACGTTAGATGTTACTCGTTAATCATAGATTATTGGACTATAATAATAAATAAATTCATTGTTTTAATTCAGATTCATATAATTGAGTTTATTTGGTCCTTTATTATTATTTCTGTTAATTTTGTATATTTAACCTAAGTTACTTCTTTTGGATCAAAACAGGAAAGAATATCTGATATAAAGAATTAGAGAATTAAATATGCAAATATCTGAGAAAAGGAATTGAATGCAAATTTCTGCCAGGATATTCTCTACAACTTCTACAATTAAAATTCCTCCGCAAAATCCTTCAAAAATAGAGAAAATATACTTTGAAGATATTATTCGAGAAAATATTCTGCAATATCTCTCACATCAATGTTGGAATCAATTACAATCAATGCATAAATTTGAAGAAAATTGGAAATAATATTTTTGGGAGAAAAACAAGAATAAAATATGAGACTATTTGGGAATGAAGATATATGTTTAATAATTTGAAACAGGAAAGAAAACATTTGATAATTGTAAAACAATATCATAAGGCAGATTTTAATCTGATTTGGTGCAAGGAAAAAAAAGATTATAAAAGAGACTTCAAGGGAAGGAAGAAAGGGCTTTTTGGATCGCATTTTAGAGGAGCAAACACATTCTAGACCTAGTTTTCTTTTCTTCTTAATAATACTTTTGTTTTGCTTCCGCATGAAAGGCTAAACCATTTTGGTTGATTACCTTGTAATTCCCCATTGAGTTATGAGGTTTTGGTTAATAAAAGTTTCATTTTTTTAAATTCTCTATAGCAATTGTTTTAATAGTCTAATCTCCTGGAAAACTGGTTTTTGTGAGAGGTTGTACTTGAACGCATGATTGAGAGTCTTCCTTACCTTAAACTTTGGTTTCTTAGTTAGTTCACGTTGTTCTAATTAATTTCTTGGGCGCTTGATTCAAGAGAGAGGAAATAAGCATTCCCATGGAGTATAAGCATGGAACAAAGTGGGTATTGATTAAATTAGTAGACGCATTCTTTATTGGTGAGTTTCAGTTGAATTAGATTGGTGCATGTTCAATTTGTTTTAGCTTTGTTTGAGGATTAAGAAAGGAATAATCTTTAGAGAACCTGTGAGGAATTCAATGGTGGAATAACTTGGGAGTCAACTTGCATTCTTTACTGTTTTAAATCATCATCTATATTTTCTTGCTTAACAATCACAATTCCCTTTTATTATTATTGTTGTTGCTAATCCTTATTGCTTACAGATAAGTTTTGAATTTTGTTCACTGGACTCACTATTGGATTCTTTGGGAGACGACTTGGGTGATCTGACCACTTTTATATTATCATCTTTCAAACATTGGACAAGTCTACGCTTGAATCGTATTAATTTGATAGCAAAACGACTGTTTTCAGTTGGGTTCTTAATGAAGGGATTAATGGGGCAGGGAGCGTAGTAACAATGTGGCATAAAGAAGCCTTTTCTTATGGCAACCACATAGTAGGAACTGGTTTTATCGCAATTGTGGGGTATCATCTTAAAGCAAAACGTCATTGTGCTCTAGTATTGAAATTGTGTGTTAAAGATTGGGGTCCTAAACCATTCAGATCCTTTGATGTGTGGCTTAAGGAACCGGGCTTTAAGGCTATGGTAAAGGACAATTGGGATTCGTATGAGGTGCAAGGTAATAGCATGTCCATTCTCAAAGATAAGCTGAAATTCTTGAAGGCTGATCTTAAAGAGTGGAACAGAAATGTTTTTGGCTGTGTGGAATCTAATAAAAGACGTATTCTATCCGAAATTGAGGAGCTGGATGGAAAGGATGACGATGAAGGTTTAGAGGAAAACGAGAGGATGAGAAGGATGGAACTGCTCAGTCAATTGGGGATGGTTGACAAAAAGTTAGATTCAATCTACTGACAAAAAGCAAGAGTGAATTGGATCAAGCACGGAGACATGAACTCTAAATTCTTCCACAGTGGAATTAGATGAAGAAGACTTAAGAATGAGGTCAAAGGTGTAGAGGTGGATTCCCAAAGGTGTGAGGATCCGCAAATAGTACGTAGGGAAGCAAAATTGCTGTTGAAAAGAGGTTCATGGCTACACAGGACGTGGGTGTAAATCTGGGATCAATGGAGTTGAAATCCCTTACCTTGGAGGTGAGTAGGAATATGATCGTTAGCTTCTCTGAGGAAGAAGTGAAAGACGTTGTGTGGCAATGTGGAGGGTCAAAGAGCCCAGGCCCGGACGGGTTCAACTTTAATTTCATTCAGAGCTGTTGGGATGTGATTAAATCAAACGTAATGGCAACTATGAATTTTTTTCATGTTACAGGGTCATTCCCAAAAGGTTGTAATGCGTCCTTCATTGCTCTTGTTCCCAAGGTAAATGGACCCTTCTTTGCTTGATCAGTGCAGACCCATATCACTTGTTGGAGTTATCTATAAGATCATTACCAAAATCCTGTCATGTTGTATGAAGAAAATCATGCCTTTGATCATTGACGATTTCTAGTCAGCTTTCCTAAGCGACAAAGGACTTAAGGACAACGTTGTTATGGCAAACGAAGTTCTCGAGGAAACTAGGAGGAAGACGAAGAGTGGGGTATGTTTCAAAGTGGACTTTGAAAAGGCGTATGATTCTGCAAGGTGGAGTTTTTTGCTTGATATGCTGCGGAGGTTGGGTTTTCATGACAAATGGATATTGTGGGTTAAAGGGTTTCTACCTTCGTCATCTGTATCGGTGTTGGTCAACGGAAGCCCCTTCGAGGAATTCAAACCTTCTAGGGGGTTGAGACAGGATCCATTGGCTCCTTTCTTGTTCTTAGTGGTGGCTGAAGGTTTAGTAGGGATGGTGAGACAAGCTTTGAGAAAGGATATGCTCAAGGGAGTAAAGGTGGGAAGGAACAACATTGAGTGCTACCTACTACAGTTTGCAGATGACACACTTTTCATGTGTGAAGATTCTTTTGATAATATTTTTGCAATCAAGGTCATCCTTTGGTGCTATGAAATGGTTTCAGGTTTAAAAGTCAACTTCCACAAATCTAAGTTGGCAGGAATCGGTGTGGATAGTTTTTTCATGAATACATACGCGAAGACTTTAAATTGTAATACCATGAGGATCCCCTTCCAATATCTGGGGGTAGAAGTGGGAGGAAATCCAAGGAAGAAACAGTTTTGGGAACCGGTAGTAAGGAAAATTGAAGCTAGACTTAGTTCATGGAAAGGGAGATTCCTATCCATGGCAGGTCGGATTTGTCTACTAAAATCGGTGTTCACTGCCATACCATTGTTTTACCTTTCTATATTCAAAGCCCCGGTAGCAGTGTGTAACAAAATCAGCAGTGTACCGACCAGGTCATCGGGTGTGATGACGTGTGATGACGTGTCCAGCAAGTGACGGTGTGGGGCGTGCTCAGCAGGACACGTGGACAAGAGAAAGAGGGATGGTTCAGAAGTGTACATGGTCGCCGTTTGGGGAAGTGGCGTTCTGCGGTGCACATGATCGCCGTTCGAGGAAGTGGCGTTCTGCGGTGCACATAGTCGGTTGTCGCTGGATTTCTGTGTCATCGACGTGTTGAATAATGGAAGATCAGGTGGTCTGACATCACCACAAGGAGAACATCGCCGAATCTCCCGGTAAGCTTAGTTAAAGCTGCTGGAAGCTCAGAAGAGTCAGTTCAAGCGTGTAGGTTCAGTAAGATGATTGTTGCGCCGGCATGAGGCGTGAAGGTCGTGTGGGTTGAAGGGAACAACTTGCCCATCAGCGAAATGATTCCCAGAGTGGACATCCGTTGGTGGCAAGGTTTCCTCAGCTGGAACATGCATGGTGTAGCAACGAGGAAGGTGCCACTTGCGACAAGCGATATCACAGAGATGGTGCACTTCGCTGCATCCGATACTTGCCTTGTCGGGTGGTGTTCCAGAACGTATTGCATGCTAGGTTACTCCTTGAGTAGAGGACTTAGCCGCGCGGCTGGTTACTACACAGGTATAACGCACGAGTTATCCCAACCCAGATGACGACACGTGTAGGG
>Ga0123342_1009566_pt1 | contig 11544 bp, 5 predicted proteins | sample Turbeawhitnodule_FD_89960 | JGI IMG/M metagenome (GOLD analysis project Ga0123342, IMG submission 89960) | Root nodule microbial communities of legume samples collected from Mexico - Turtle bean Mexico white nodule | ecosystem: Host-associated > Plants > Roots > Nodule | place: Mexico: Nepantla... | reverse complement strand
TTTCAAACTAAGTGAAAAACAACCGATTGTTTTGTCGAAACAACCGATTGTTTTATACTTAGATGTTTTTAGAAAAGATTGAAAACTGTTTTTGAAATGGTTGAGCTGTTAAAACTAAAACAATCGATTGATTCAAGGAAACAACCGATTGTTTGTTTTGGTACCATAACAGAAAAACTGTTTTAGCTTTGACTGAGCTTTAAATGTTTTAACTGTTTACGCTCCAGTCTTTAATGCTTTGACCAATCTTTAAATGCAATGAATAAGTTTGTTAATATTTGATAACAAACATCTTTGAATAAATTCAGAAATTTTTTTTTGAAAAATAACAATCTTTTGAGAACAACAAGATTCTGATTTTCAAAGAGTTAAGATTGCTTAGAGATTGAGATTGATCAAAGAGTGTGAGATAGGATTTATGCTTGTATTGATTTCAGATTTACTTCTGTAACAACTGTAATCCTTGTATCTGTTGAACAAGTTTCTTTTGTGTGTTTGCTGAGAAGTGCTGTGTGTTCTTGAGGGGATCAAGTTCAACATTCTTAGTGTTAGTGTGTTGGCCAAGAGAAGTGTGTGTCTTGAGGGGATCAAGGTCATTTTCTTTGTTGTGTTGTAAGTGATCTACGTTTGATTGCTTAGTGGAATTCCTCAGTGGTTTCTGAGAAGACTAGATGTAGCTCTGGGTTTAGAGTGAACCAGTATAAACATCTGTGTGCATTCTCTCTATCCTTAACTCTTTAAATTCAGTTTTGATATTTGCAAACTGGTATAAACAACCGATCGTTTCTGCGAAACAACCGATTGTTTTTCTGGTGCTGTTGTTTTTGCTTATTGTTTTGGCAAACTGGATTACTTATTTATTGTTTCTTGAGATAATTTCATTCTTGACTTAAAAGTTTTTGAAATCCCTCTTTAAACCATTCACCCCCCTCTAGTTTAAAGCCATCCATTCTAACAAGTTGGTCAGGGGACAACTGTAGCTTGTTGAAGGTCGTCCAGAACATCACATCTGCTGAGCTTCCTTGGTCCACCAGTACACGGTGTACCTTTCTCCCCGCGGTCACTATTGAGATCACCACTGGTCATTGTCGTGGGGAACAACATCTCGGAGGTCAGCCTTTGTGAAGACAAGATCGACGTCCAGAGCTTCGTCTCCCTCTTGTGCCTCTACTGACAATACTGCTCGTGCATACTTCTTCCGCTAAGAAGCAGTGCACCCTTCACCCGAGAAACCCCCTGCAATGGTGTGAATTTCGCCATGTACGAGTATCTCGTGCCTCTGATCCTCTCCTGACGCTGTCGAGTTCTGGGCTCCCTGTGACTCCACCAAGTAGTCCTTTAGGAAGCCATTCTTCACCAACTCGTCTAACTGATTTCCCAACGCCAAGCAATTGCGTATGAGGTGGCCAAACGCTTGGTGGAACTCGCACCAGGCATTCTTGTTAGGCCTTAACTTCTTGTCAGTCTTAACGAGTATCTTCAACCTCTCCACTATGTTGGGGACGACGATCAGGTCCTTCAATTCTACCACGAAGTTGTGCCTAGGTGGCACATTCTCCCTTGTGCGCCCCCTAGTCTGGGACTTCCTGGGCTTGTAAGACTGTTGCTTCACTGGAGCCCTCTTATCTGTCGTTGCCTCATGCACCCTCAGGGGTTGAGGTCGACCTGTTGCTCGTGGGCGCGTGGGGACAACAGACGTGCGCTTCTCATTGACTTCTCCCTCCGCGGCAATGTGAGCCACTGCTCGACGCCTTATCTCGTCGAAAGTTTTGGGGCGGTTCTTGATGAGCGATTCGCTGAATGGTCCCGGCACGATCCCCTTCCTAAACGTGTGCACCATTATGGTTTCATCCTTAGTGTTCAACCTCACCACCTGTGCCCCAAAACGGTTGAGGAATTCCTTTAGGGACTCTCCCTGATACTGTCTCACGTCAAAAAGGTCGTAAGAAATGGGTGGGGGAGCCCAATTCGCAATGTACTGCTCTCTGAACAGCTTAGAAAGTTGCAGGAATGACGTCACGTGGCCATCAGGGAGGCTGATGAACCAATCCATCGCTGTTCCCACCAGCGTGCTCATGAACAACTTGCATCGCACCGCGTCAGAGCCCTCAACCAACATCATCTGCGTATGGAAGGTCGTGAGATTAGCCTCTGGGTCTTTTACCCCTGTGAAGATGGCTTTGGGCCCCACGAACGTGGCTGGTATCGCGACGTCTATGATCGCCTGCGAGAAGGGCATTGGGAAATCCCTGGGTGGTGTCGTATGTCCTTGATCTTCCACCTCACACTCCCCTGCTTGATTCCGCAACCCCCTGAGCAATTCCTCGATGGTTTTTTGCAATTCTTCATTCCTTGCTAGCGACGCAGCCAGATCAATCTGGATGCGTTCTTGATTCGCTCTTGATGCAACCACCTCTTCTTGGAGGGCCTGCATCGTTTCCATGATTTGTTGTAGGGTGAGACTTTCGCCCTCGTTTGGTGCAACGAATCCTTGCCTCGTGTTTCTCATCTTGATGGATCCTTTTCATTCTTGTGAATGGGACAGTGTTTTAAATCGTGCCCCACGGTGGGTGCCAAATGTCCCTACCGGTTGACTCGATTCCTTTGCACGTCTACAACAATCACACGCCCAATTATCCCTGCTTTCGTTCGTGCCTTGCTTCGATCAAACACCTGGAAATGCAAAGACAAAGGGCGCCCTAGAGGCCGTTTGCACTCCGACGCTCAAGTTAGTACTAGGGCTAGGAAACACTGAAACTTAGCTGTAAAAGCTTTGTGTGTAATCTCTATGCGTATTTGCATAAGTGTAGCGTAAGAATTAGCGTACCTTATTAGGTTTGATACTACCCCTTATATACTCTAGGGTTTTTGCTGTTTTTGCTAACCGTAATTAGGGTTATTGAGGGTGTGCCTTAGCGTTGCTATCACCCACTCTTAGGGCAATCTAACGCGTAAGGCTCCCTTACTGGAGTGCAACCTCTGACGTGGTGACCACCTGGGTACCAACTTGTGTACCTAATCCCTGGGGCCATCCGTCCTGGGAGTGCCCTAATTGTTCACGTGCCATGCATGCAGTTTACCACTGGAACATAACCCTTGAGGGCCTTATCTCTTCTAGTGGCTCTTTACTCGTGTTACGCCTGAACGCGTCATCCACACCACATGCATGGACCCTAGTGACTTAGGCTTCTCCCTAGCTAGTAACCGGTGTGTTGCCTGGGATCCATCTCTTGTGGCCCAGCTTTGCTGTTTGACTTACCGAGGTTCGAGGACACGTCAGCATATCTTGATGACCGACGCCTGACCACTCCTCGACCCTCTGGGCATACTATCTACAAGGCACTCTGGGCGCACCGCTTGTGGCACCCTCCTTACATGACCGAGGCCTAACCACTCCTCGACGCCCTGGGCGTGCCGTCTGTAAGGCGCTGACCCATGTCGCTCGTGGGACCCAACGTAGGTGGCCCCACGTCCACTAGCAGTCAACGATGCCCGAGGACTGGACGGTACACTCATCAAATTAAGTGTCTGAAATTTTTTTTTATCGGCAAAGAATAAAATAAATTAAGATATTGTGACAGTTTATCAAATTAAAATTAAGTGTTCGTGTAAACTCTTCTAATAATTAAACTCATCAAATTAAGTGTTCGTATAAACTGGTGTTTATAACCGCCACAATATACACTTGTGACGGTTTCCCAAATCGCCATAGAACTGGCCGCCACAAAGTTTAATGTGGCGGTTTTATGCTACCCGCCGCAACACCCGTCACTTTAACGGTTTTATGTGTAAGTAATGTCAGTTAAAGCTGTCGCAATTCAATTCATTGAAGAAGATTCCGACGCCATTATATAGGGTATAATGTGGCGTTTTTAACTGTTAGTATTAAAATAAAATTGTAAAAATAATACGTCAGTTTCAACTGACGTAATTTTAATTATAAATAAATGAAATTTAACCACCCTTTTTTTATAATCTGGTTTGCACAATCAAACTACACATAATATATTTTCATAATAAAAAAAATAAAATACTAATAAATTGAAATAATGCATCCATTCATTTAATTGAAAATTAAAACATACATAATATTGTTCAAAAGTTGATACATAATTGAAATTTAAAACACATAATTATTGAAAATAATTGACAACCAGTTTTGGCAATTCCCTTTAGCTTAGTTTACAATACGATTTCATAGCCCTTCTTGTGTCACGCTGAAGAACCATGTGCTGCTCTGATAAAACTAGCCATCTTCTTCTCCATCTAGAAAACTCCAAAACAATTGAACTTCCGTTCATCACCATGCCAAAGCCAACAAATGAAGCAAGCAGGATCGACAAATCCGCATGCTTACCAACCTGAAGTTGATAGAGTGATCTAATGAAATTAGTCTACATGCTTGTTATTCTTCTTGTAGGATTTAGTTTGAACATGTTGTCCTAGATTTGTGTTAAGTGCTAAAGTTGAAGTTCTTGATTTGACTATTTTCCATTTGGTTATGAAAAATTCAAGTGATTGAGAGGTGGTCTCCTTCTATTACCATGATTCAGGACATGTCACAAGCTTGAGAGCTTACAATGCAAAGCTGGATTTGGAAACAAATTTTTTGTCGCAACCAATTCATCTAAACAATATTTGAACCAACCCTTTAACAACTTATTTCTAAAAAATAATGTCACCAATTTTGTTGTCCTGTGAAAATTTAGCAGAAAGAATTTAGCTCGTATCAAAATCTTACCAGAGGCTAATATATATGGGCGAAAATGACCACCGAAAAAAATTGGACAGATGCATATAACCAGATAAACTTGTACATCACTGGGAAAACAAAATTTCAGTTAGGATTTGCATATTAGTGAAACACAACCACACAATAGCAAAAACGTCACCACTATATTTTCTTATGGCCGAACATGTAGCTTGATTAATCTTAAAAATGTCATATCTCATTATAGGGTTTGTGTTTTTTTAAACTTTTTAAAAATGAATTTTAGGCTATCAATCTCATTTTTTTCTTTTCTTTGGTCCGTAATGATTGACTTTTTGGATTGATTGACATATTGTCACCAATTTGCATGAAACAACAATAACAAAAATAACCAAAACTAAAAAGTTGGATAAACTTATCAACATTCAACACTTTTTTACATTAAATTAGAAGTCAAATTCGTAACATCTCACATATTTTTTCACATATTTTTTTATAATACTGGAATTTGAGTAAACTTTCCAATGTTAGTGCTTTCTGATCAATCTTCATAGATATTGTTTAAATAATGCGAGAAAGAGTCTTGTAAATATAGAATAGAGGTGTGAACAAGTACTTTTTAAGGTAAGAGAAAAACAGAAAATAAATAAATTTATATAGAAACTTGGATATCTATCAAGGATATTCGTTGGTATTTTCCTATGAGTGTCTTGAGAAAAATATCACCAATATCTTTAACTCATTTTTTTTATCTTAATCATGACACCCTAAACACTTTAATGAAAAAATAACACCACCCTTTGGCGTACCCTTATGGAATATACAAGAGTCGTTAATCAGCTTACCTTATCTTATGTGATTTTCCAATCACCTCTGATAGGTTGATTAGCTTAGGGTAGTGGCTACTGTCTTAGAGATAGACTGAGAAAGTGAAAATCTGCGTTGTTTTTTCTATTATATAAATATTTGAATAGAAAAAGGAATAGCCAGTCGTCAGCTTATGTTATTGTTGATTTATTATCCAATAACCTCTTAATAGTTGTCTTCAAATTTGGGAGGTGGCTGCTCTTTGATTGAAAATCCCCTTTGATATTTTAATACTTTTACACTAAACTCTTATGATAATGTTCATTTTAAACACTTCTGGCATGGGTATAAATATGCTGAGACCATGCATGGCTCTAAACATGCATTTCCAAGTTGTAGTTAGATATTTTCATTATACTAGTTCGTTAGAAGAGAATGCTGGTGATAATTCAGATATTGTGAATAATGTTCGTTAGAAGATCTTGTTTCTAATATTTCTTATGCTTATAAACAGAGAATGGATGATAGGTTTGGTGATATAACAGAGAAGGAAGTAATGGATATCCTTATTAGCATAATCTAGAAGTTATAATTTCTCATCACTGATGCTGACTCGTCTACAAAACAAAGCTTATCAATCTGTCATTGGATTCAAGGGTTTTAAACCAGATGGAACATGAATCTATTATAAAATCATCAAAATCATATCTGATCATAGCATAAAGCTTGCCAGCCAACACAACTACACAAGAGATTGGAAAAGATATATGTCGTCTAATCACAGTCACCAAATATCTTGTATATCTTGTATATATTTAATGTTGTCACTTCATCTCAGATGTAGCCAAGAATGAAGACCAGGAGGAGCAAACTAACTTAGCTTCTATTCACTTCTGCTTCTGGACTTAATTTCTATGTTATTGAGTTAAACTAACTTAGCTTCTATGTAACTGTCACTCATAGAGTTCCATGTGTAGAGTTTTACTCCACCTTCTATACTTTTGGTTTAGACCAATTTATAAAAATACATAGATCTTCCGAGAGATATCATCTCTTAGGCATCATGTTCTAAATCTATTATTCTCAACTGCGGGAAAAGGAAAGTTGTATGTAACTTTAAAATTGAGACAATTGACATTACAAAACAAAGCAAAATACTGGTAATTATCACCTTTCTAGACTGGTAGTCCCAAATCCTTACTGTCTCGTGAGTGCTTCCAGTATACAACTTATCTGAACCAGAGAGAAAGGCGATTGTACTCACAACCTGTTCATTCAACAAAACTAAAATCCATCCATCAACCCCAAGAACCCCGAAACACACACTAGTAAACAAGTTATTAAACAAAATCCAACCGATCAATATTTCCCCTTTTCTAAAAGATAAATCAAATTAAAATGTTATTCTAAATTAATCTGAATTTTCAAATTCATCTAAATAGGACAATTAAATTACAAGAAATCCCTAGAACTAAAAAAATTATATCTAGGAGTGAGATTTTCGTCAAGATTGAAGACATAATGTCCTTCACGATCGTCGTCCCTTCTCGGAGGTGAAACGTGTTTTCTTCCAATTCCTTCGTTCGCAGGTACCGGCAGAGCCAATTAAGGCTACAATGAACAATGTAAAAGTTGGGCATAAACACTTATACAAAACCTTAATCCAATCCGAATTGGAAAGTTGAAAGAACCCTACCTCAGGAACCGTGAGAAGGGCTACGTCCCATGCGAGACGAGGGCGTTTCTGCATGCGTTCCCTTTCCATTTCGTGAAGGTTCGAGAGTTTCCTGAACACAAGAGTTTTGTAAAAAGGGTTTCGTGAGGCAACTTACAGAGAAAGAGGGAAGAGTCACGATTCTCTAGTTGAGAGGGGGAAGAGAGGTTAACCAAGAGTTAAAAGTGTATTTGGTTTCCAAGACTCAAAGCAAGTTTTTAAAATTGGGAATAATGAGGAATAGTCTATGGAGGGAAGGAAAACACGGGAATTTTACTCTGGGGAATGATTGTGACAGTTCAAAATGATACATTCTGAAAGATAATTGTGGCGGTTACTAAAATGTCATATTATATAGAAATTTGTGACGGTTAATAATAACTGTCATATTAAAACCGCCACTTTATACACAATCTTTTATAGTGCCAACCCTTGTACAAGAACTAACTTTCACAAAAAAGAGGAAGAGGCAACCAAAACTACAAATCACAGGTAGAAAGAGAAATAGAGTTGCCAATGTTGCTGCCAAATTATGCACAAAAAACTGCACAAAGAACATTTTTGACAACAGGCATAAAAAGCTGCACAAAAATCGTGTGCTTAGCACTATTACCCTGATTGCACTTAGGTTGGGTCTGTAACATCCAAAAGGGAGGCCAACACTTCTGCTTACATGCAAGAGTTGACATTTTGGACAATGCTCACGGCTTCCAAGATCCCAATACATTTTAAGGTACCCTTGGATAGATATAACCTTTATCAAATCCTTCATCTGCACCATGACTACCAAAACTAAAGAATAAGCATCTTCCAGCAGACAAATCATAAGGAACTTGAGGATGAATCTGCACATACTTTGATTCACCTCTAATTCATAAAGGAAGTCTGCCTTAGCGACAGGGTGACCAACACCTACACCAACCAAAATTAGCTCCCTTTTAGAGCATAAACCACAAAACCACTACAGGTGATAGCATCTCTGCCAAAGATTAGGAGCTCCCCTCCACTCATAATATGCAGAAAACTAGATATCCAACGCCTATAAACAAACACCATTTTATCCATCTTAGAAGGAGATGACCACTAATTATTGATCATCCACCAAGGGGAGAACTCTGCCAACAAAGAAGTCCAATGCTTAAAAATGCAGTTAAAACCAGAAAACAACTCCTAAAAAACTAGTTATAACACTAGCTTCCTAGTGTTTGAGTCGTAGGACACACATCCCATATAACCAATGCCCCTCACAAACATTTGCACGCCTCTAGGCCCCCCACAACAGAAACCATCATAGCATATGCTGTTTGCTCCGCACAAGACTAGAACAAAGACTTACCAGGCCCCAGAGAGAAAACCCTACCAACAGATGCTCTTTGCAATTTACTTAAGACCACACCATTTGTTGTCTGGTGTAGCTTTAAGGAAGCAAAGAAAGCAAAGACATAAACCAGAAGAGTCCAGGATAAAACCTCTCCATCCACATCCCATCCTAGCAGTCCCAACTGATTGACTAATAACATCATCAACAAAGCTACCATATAGCCTCTACAAAGCAACAAAAACTACCATACACCCTCAACCCCTACTGTTGAGATGATTCATAACCTAAATTGTAGAGGTAGAACAAAACTCCACTCCCCTTGTGTTGAATAGAATCTTAACAGGTGATAGAACTTCCGATCATCACCTGTAACTTTTTTACACAGTTCAGGATTTAAGAGTCAATCTGAGAAGGAAAAGTTGAAAGAACATACCCTATTTTTCATCCAAAGCCACGATCTGAGTTGTGCCTGATGGAAGATTTCTTCCATGTTAGATTTCCCTCGCTTAAAGATAACAACATTTCTTTATTCCCATATGCTCCTCACTATTGTCACCTACAAACGTTTCCAGACCAGATTTTGCTTGGTGCTCAAATGCACCAGGTGAAAGTTAACAAAGTGAGACTTCAAATCCTTATGTTGGATCCATCTAAGACATAAAGATGACACCTGTTGTTCCACGAAGCATTCCAAGAATAGGTGTTGAGAAGTCTCTTCCGAAGTTTGACATAACCCACATCCAGAGGAGCCAACTACCACTCCTCTTCTACTTAAGCTGCTACGAGTTGGCATTTTATCCAAAAGAACTCTCCATGCTGTAGTCAAACCATTGGTAAAAGCTTTAACCTACCACAACTGTTTGAAGAAGGCATCAAAATTGTAATTAGCTTTACTTTCCAAGCACTCATACGTGGATTTAACCGAGAACATACTTGAAGGGTCCTTGCCCCACACACAGAAGTCCTCTTGCTCCATATTTAGAGAGCCCAAAGAAATACACATGGGAAATTGTTGTTCTTAAGCAGTTATGAAGTGTCTGAATATTATTGCAAATAGAGAAAGGAACATGGTGGACTCAACCATGCATCCTGTTCCCATAAAGGAACTAAGATCATACTCATAAGAAAGATAAAAAGCATATTAATAGTTATGAGGTAATATTGAATTGAATGAAAAAAATACAAAAGTATGAATATTTTTTATCAATAAAAAATAAATAAAATTAAAAGTGAATTATTAGAAGGATGTAATTTAATTGCATATTACTGTAAATGGATAATTTTTATTTTATTTTAGAATTTGGTGTATGTGAAGAGTTCAATATTTTTTAAAGAAACTCTGAGTAAATTAGGTGCAAATGACATTTGTGAAGAAAGTGTATTTGGTGCATACGATTTTAATTAGTAGAAAAAATATAATTGTGTTGAAATTGTGCATGTGAAAATTGATTTGTATAATGCTATATAATTGAATTCTTACTTGCTATGTAAAATTTCAGTTAAACCAGATTGTACCAAACTTGTACTTATCACATACAATTTTAGTTCAATGATTTTTAAAGCTAATTAGATATCTAATTAACTACCAAGAATTTAGATACTAAATTTAAAATCTAAATAATTGTATCTAAAACTTTAGTAGCTAATTAGATACAAATTTAGAAACTATTAATCAATAATAAAAACCAATTTAGATACCAATAATTTTTGTAATATCTAATTTAGTCAATATAACAACTAATTATTTTTTTTTCTAAAATTAATTTCTATTTAATAATTTCTTTTGATGATTCTATATATTTTTTTATATCTTAACACTTTATTACTTTGATTTTATTATTATTAATAATTATAATTTATTTTTATTAACATAATATTACCTATTATTATATTACCTATTATCTATAGTATTGAATCATTACTTTATTAATGTATTATTTTAAATAATTATATTATAATTTTTTGTGATTATAATATTAGTTTTGTATTGTTCCCGCCGGTTGACCAGAGACGTCTTTGCGTGTGGCTTGTCCTCACGAGTTAGGGCACCTTCGTTCTACACCGTCTGTGTGTACCTGAAAAGAAGTGAACAAAGGGGCCCCTCGCGGCCGTTTGCACTCCGATGATCAAGTCAGCTGGCGAGAAACATTAAAGTGATACACCTGCGTATCGGAACACCGTGACTGGGTGCTCTGAAGGTGGTCTAATAACTGAGTAACTGAGTGCTACCCTAATTGCCTCTGCGTACAGTGGGTGCGCGAGCAAGCAACTAGAGTGTGTGTGTAAACTGTGAAAACTTGGATCCCCCGTCTCAAACGCCTAAAGCTCCTTTTTAACCTCTAAAGCATTTAAAGCGTCTTAAAGCGCATTTAAGGCGCTTAAAAACGTTCAACACGTTTAAAACGTTCAAAGCATTTAAAGCGTTCGAAACGTAAGCTAAGTAAACGCGTACCTTAGCAAACTCTCAGGGCAACGTGTACCCCCTGATGATTCGGTACTTACTGCCATGTGTTCTTCTGACTTGATCGCTGTACCGTCCCGTATCCGGGTGTTGACAAAGTCAAGGTCAAAGTCAACGCCTGGAGTCAAAGTCAACACAAGGCGTTGCCTAGGTGAAGAGACGCCAAGTGCCAGCGTCGCCAAGAAGAAGCGTCGCCAAGGCAGGGCGTCGCCTAGGTGAAGGTGTCGCCCAACCAGGGCGTCGCCAAGGTTAAATATCACTAAGGCAAGGCAATCACAGTGTGGTTCCCCGATACCCATGGGCAGGAAAGACCATGGAGGGAGCGACGCCGTGGAAGGCCTCAGGTCCCGATGATCCGGGGTAATGATAAAGAGAAGAGAAAGGTGGCTTCAAGGCCATAGTGACAGCACCAGTGTAGGGCAGCCTGACTCGTGAAGTACCTCTGCCGCCCCAGAGACGCCTTTGGGACAGATACGACTCAAGAGGAAGGTCACGCCCAGGGTAGCCGGGTGCAGGGTACGAGAGGAAGG
>Ga0123342_1009565_pt1 | contig 11549 bp, 8 predicted proteins | sample Turbeawhitnodule_FD_89960 | JGI IMG/M metagenome (GOLD analysis project Ga0123342, IMG submission 89960) | Root nodule microbial communities of legume samples collected from Mexico - Turtle bean Mexico white nodule | ecosystem: Host-associated > Plants > Roots > Nodule | place: Mexico: Nepantla... | reverse complement strand
CATACTCATCATGCACCTTCAAAGCCATCACAACTCCTAGGAGGGCTTTGTTTCACTCACCCATTGCTTCCGCATCCATTTTACTACTTTGATTCAAGAAGAACACATGAAATGCCATCAATACTGAAACTATTACAGCTACTTGCTGGTTTTCTTAAACAATGTTTATCTGCCCTTAATAAAAACATTTATCTTAATAATCCTTTCAATTTGGAAACAGGAGAGGAAGGTCCTGGGTGGTCAACCACATGGAAAACTGCTTGCTGGGCACGTCTGCAGAACAGTTCGAATGCATATAAGATGATCAAGCGCTTGATAAACTTGGTGGATCCGGATCATGAGATACCATTTCAAGGTGGACTTTACAGCAACCTGTTTGCAGCACACCCACCATTTCAGATCGATGCCAACTTCGGGTAACTTGCTTAGGTGTTTTCTAGTGTTACATCCCAACTTAAATATCTTGCCCACCTGTTTTTGATGTGATGCCAGATGATTGTTGTTTATAAAAATGTCAGCCTAACCGAAATGTCAAGTTGCATAATAATGTCTAACATGAAATTTTTTATTAAATATGTTTGTGTCTTTATTTTCCCTTAAGACTTTGACGTTATCAATAACTGGCAAAGACAACTACTTGCAAATGTAACAAGTTACTTTAGCTACTAAGCTTTTGTTTTACTTGGACTATAACTAATTACGCACCTAAACAACATACATGGAGTTGAATAGCTAATTTCAAATATACACTGTTGTCTTTTCTTTACATAGTTGTAAATGTGATTTTATGAACCATTAGATTTCTGTTTTTGACCTCACAATTTTTATGTTATCCTCTCTCAGACTTCTTGAACTTGATTTTCCCTAGGCCTTAGCTCAATGGGCAGTGTCTGTGTGTGATATATTGAGAGTCAACTCAGGATTATTTCGTTGGCAGTTTTGCAGCTGCAGTTGCAGAAATGTTTGTGCAGAGTACATTGAGCGATCTTTTCTTACTTCCTGCTCTTCCCTGGGAGAAATGGCCAAATGGGTCCTTGAAAGGCTTGAAGGCTCGTGGAGGAACAACAGTTAACATATGCTGGAGAGAAGGGGATCTTCAGGAGTTTGGTATATGGTCCGAGGAACAAACAAGAACAACTCTGACAAAAAGAATACACTATAAAGGAACCATGGTCACCACAGACTTAATCACTGGCATTTTCTACAAGTTCAACGGACAGTTGAAGTGTTTGAACTCATGCTCTCTTTCAGAAATGGCGTGTTCTTGAATTGCAGGGTTTGATAGTGTTGTTCATTATGTTTCTTTTAGTGCTCTTTATATTCTCTTTCATTTATTTCTTGGAATTTAAACAACTTTTGTATTTAAAACTTTAAATATTAAGTTGATTAGTAATATGAATATTAGAATAGTCAAAAGTTAGTAAACTATGTATTATACTAAAGATAAAAATATAAAAATGTAATTTAAAAAAACATAAATATTTAATTATTTGCTATCATTAATATAGGCATTGAGTAAATAAATATTTATTGGTAGAGTCATAATATCTTCACAACTAAAAATAATAATATTTTAATAATATTTATTTTACTTTTGAATTTATTAGTTTAATATATTATTATATTATTAAAATGACTTTTTGGAGAAGTGTGAAAGTATTATGTTTGTTTGTTGGTTTTGTAGGAATTTTTTTATGGGTCGGTTGACACCGCTAAGCCTAATACATTATTATTTTCATTATATTTATTTATTTTTTAATTTAAAATATTATTATAATTGGTTGTTAAGTATATATTATTTACTTTTTCCGTGTCAAGTAATTTTTCCTTTTTTTTTTATTTAAAGCATTTTTGGATGAATAAAAATAACGTCATGCATGAATTAACATCAATGAAAGATGTCAATATAACAATTAATACATTAATTTTCTTATTCATTATCAACTAAATAGTTTAATTATTTTTTTGTTTATATGTCTTTTTTATTTTTTTCAATTGAAAAAAGATGTTACTAATAATATATTTTGTTAGTTTTTAAGATTATTTTGCAATAATTAAGAAATACAATAAATTCTTAATTTTGTATTCTTAATAATTATACACCATATCTATTTTTTTGTGACAATATATAATCTTCGATAAACAATGATGAAAAAAATGAAAGATTTATCAAGAAAACATGTATTATATAAAAGATGAAAATATTAAAAAAAAAACGTAATTTTATCAAAAAAGGTAAAACATAAATATTTATTGGCTTGCAATCACAGCTAGACATTGAATTAGAAAATATTTATTGGTTTTGTAGCGTAATGTTTTTTCTTTTTATTTAAAGTGTTGTTGGGTTTGAGAAAAAGAGCTTCATGCATGAACCAACATTAATGATGTAATTCTAACAATAAATACATTGATTTTCTTATTTATTATCAACTAAATAATTTAATTAATTTATTCTATGTATGTATCTCAATCCTTTCATTTTGAATGAAGATGTTAATAGTAATGTACTTAATTACACATTTACCATTTAATTATAGTTTTTCTAATTCTTCTTTTACCTATCCTTTAATATTATTTTAGAGAAATGAACAAATACAATCAAATTTCTTAATTACAATAAAATAATTTTACAAATTTTTGTCTCACCATTTTCTCTCTTCACCCCACACGCGATAAATGCATGTATAAATTATCTAAAGATGAAAAAACATATAAAATTATAATTGGTATAAAAAAATTAATATGATCTTTGTAAATGGCAAATAAATCAGATAATTATAAAGACTGAGAATATCATTTACAAATTTTATTATGTAAGGTGTTTTTATCACCAAGGTTCAATTTCATACATTTTATAACATTTTTATCTACATATTTTTCCCATTTTAACAAAATGATGTCGTATATGAAAATAGTAATAAAACAATTTAATCTTTAATATGAAGTTCGGACACTCCTCTTAAATGGCGTGTCGGTGTCGACACTCGTATGACACTTGTAAAACACGTATCTGTGAAGTGTCCAATTCAAAAAGTATTTGTTGGATTTCTGACAATTCTAGTATAACTCTAACACAATTTTTAAAAAGAAAAAATACATTAATTTTTTAAAAACTCAAATTTATTGTATAAATTTTTATTATGATTATAAAAATAAGAAACAAATCATTTTGAACCAGTAATGAAAAACATCTTTTTGCTCCAAAAAATAATCTGGAACATACTTGTGCACATAAATATTTATTGTCAATTTATATAATATATAGATTCGTGTCCCCGTGTCTTACATTTTAAATATTATATGTATCTTCGTGTCCGTGTCGTATCAACGTCCATGTCTGTATCTGTGATACATAGATGACAAACATTTATTATATAATTAATGATAACATATATAAACATTAAAAATAGGATGATACAATAAGTTGAAAAAAATAAAATAAAATTAATAGTTAAATAATAAATTAAACAGTAAATATTACTTTAACAACCTCTATGTTGTAATCTGATGCAAAGTTGTCAACATATCATCACTCACTCGTAATAAATAGAAAAATAATCCTAAAATTTGTATAGAGAAATGATATTGTGATAATCTTGAAATTTGTATACAATTCTTGATGTGATAGATTTAGATCTAAATATATATATATATAATAAAAAATAAATTGTAATTAAATGATATGAAAAAGTATTAAAATAATATTGGGATTGTGATATTGTTGTATAAAAAATGTGGGGGTGGTGAATGTATTATTACCCAATAAATAGATGAAACAGTATTATCTTTTGTGTTCTTCTGTCCATAGTTTGTGCATGGAGAAGTGTGTGAGCGCATCTTCTTCTTCTCCGTCGCCGGAGATCAAAGATGGTGTTGAATCAGCTGAGTCCACTCCGCAAGAGGGCTTCTTCTCTCCTTTGATTCAGAGTCACACCCCTTGGATGAATCCCATTTGCGTTGATGCGCTCTCGTGTTCCATGGCCACACTCTGCTTCACCGCCACCCCTGCACTCTGTTTCTGCTGCCACTGTTGTGGTCGATTCCTTCACCATCATCACACCTCCACTTCGCTTCAACATGCGAAGGCGCAATTGATCTCAGTGGCACAAATGCCCCGTCAACAATTGGGGGACCCAGAGGTGATGGAGATGATCCTTGGCCAACTCAAGGATCACTTCTGCGACCTAATGATGGACCAACACTGCGTTTTTTCAATTCTGGCCATTTTTCAAGCGAGCTCCGTCCGCCACATCACTCGGATTCTTCACTTGCTCATTCAAAACCACCACAAGCTTAAGGAAGTGTGCATGCACAATCATGGGTACTGTTACAAATTCTTATCACATCAATTATGGGTTCCATGTTTTGAATCTGAATTCTTGGTGACTGCAGGAGTGTGGTGATCCAGAAGTTGTTGGAGCATCTGAAGAGTCCGGAGCAGATATGTGGGGCTATATTCGCTGTGAAGCGGATCAGTGTGAGACTGTGTAAGAGCGTTAATGGTGGGCACGTCATTAACCACTGCTTCAAACTTTTCTCGCCTGCGCTTACAAGAGTAAGCCACCTCCATCAAATTTTGTAAGCTTGTGTTATTTTGATAAAGGGAGAGAATTTTTTTTTGCATAAATTAATTTTAAAATTATATTGGTTAAATCACACTTTTAAACTAATGTTTATAAGTGTGATTTAGTCAATATAATTTCAAAATTGATTTATGTAAAAAATTGTTTCTCTGTCCCTATCAACATATCAACACTCATTTTTACTAAATTTCAATATAATATAAAAAAAATGTTATTTTGAAAATAGTGTAATTATAATTTTGTCAATGCAATTTTAAAATTATTTTATTTCTAAACATAATTTTTTTTGTCTAGTTATAATCTCGTGCAGGATTTTAAACATTTCAACACTTTCTTGTATTTGATTTACCATTTTTTAAATATAAAAAAGTAATATGTTCGTTATTGGTGTGCAAGTAATTGACTTAATTCAACATCATACTTATGATGATGCTTTTATAATATGTGTACAAACATGAAGAAAAAAAAATAAGAAGCATATTTTAAACCCAGCAGCAACCACAAATATTATACTCAATTAACAATAGTTTTCACATTTTCAACACATTTATTAAACATTTTGAGTCTCAGTCGAAAGATTAACTATCATGATATTAATATAGTCTTTAAACACTGTCTTAAGCTTTTTCCTTCACAACAACTTAGTTCTTCAAATATTTCTTCTTAGGAAAGGAAAAACAACATTTTGCAAAGGTATCATATTACATTCTTTTTTAATTCTAAATCATATTCAGTATATTATGCGATATTATATTTGTCTTGGAATTGATAATTCATGTTGAACAATTTTACATCTTCAACCTTTTTAGTATTTTACAGATATATATTGTGACATAGATCTAATAGTCAGTATAATCTATTTTGAAACATTTCTAATCTTATTATTAATATCGTTTAAGGTTGTGTATTGGATTATTATTTTTTTAATTTGCTGGTCATTTGTTTCTTTCTTCCAATAGAAAATCCTATAGGTTGGTCTATACGATGCAGCCACAAATTATAATGTGTTACTAGTTTGGTGATAATTATGATAAAATTCCTCTGTAAAACTGGAAAACTTCTCTCTATCATCAAAGTAATATTTTCATTAAAATCTTTATAATAAATTTGAGGAAGTTGCTTTAAAGATTGTTGTAAGAGTCATCATAAAGACTCATTTACAACTAATTTTCAGGCAATTTTTTGGAACATTTACAAGGTTTCAAGTTTCCTATATTTTAACTTTTCTTTCAAGACATTTAAGCATTTTAGATTATTACTATGACTTGTGAAATGAAACTGGTTCATTATCATCAATACTTAATTCAATTTCTGTCTCGTGAATCATTCAAAATAGATTAACTTCTTTCTATTTAAGACCTTCTTAATTGGTGTTACTATTATTTAGCTTGTTTAGGTGTGTATATTCTCACTTGAAAACCTTTCTTTCAGTTCATTATAGACGAAGTAGCAAAGAACTGTGTTGAAATTGCAACGGACAAAAGTGGATGTTCTATCCTTCAAAAATGTCTTCATCATGCAAAAGACAATACTATGAAGCGGCTCATTGAAGAAATAGTCTCACATGCTTCAGTCCTTACTGAACATCCTTTTGGGTTCATCTCATATTCTTTATCTTCCTTTTTCCTTTGAGAAATATATGCTTTTGAACATGCATTCATTATTAGTTAAAGTATATTGAGGATCATAATTTTTCGTAAGCCTTACTTCACATTTAATGATTTTTTTAATTTTAAAAAAAAAACCAATAATAGAATGTACTGGATAAAGTGAATCAAGAAATGTATTATACATGAATTGTAACTTTATAAATGATGATGAAAGCGATATTTATAATAAGTTTTATTCAAGAGAATATGTTCAAAATTGTAATTTTCTTTGCTCGCACTTCATTCATTTTAAACTTAACTATTTGATTTGTTTTTGACAGAAATTATGCTGTGCAGTACATTGTTAAAATGAAGATACCTGGTGTAAATGCAGAGATAGTGTTACAACTTGAAGGTAGTTATGCTCAACTATCTATGAACAAGCATGCTAGCAATGTGGTAGAACACCTCTTAGAATTCTCAGAAGAGAAGGATGCTGCTAAGATTATTCAGGAGTTAATGTACAGTCATAATTTTTTGAGGATTATACAGGATCCTTATGGAAATTATGTTGTTCAAAGAGCTCTGCAAAATTGCAAGGTTCAACATTCATCTTTTTTGTATCAGTGGACCTTTTTTGTATCAACATTCATCTTTTTTGGTTGCATTAATCAAGGATCTGTTATTTATTTGCAGGGAAGTGTTTATAAAATGCTTTCAACTGTGATTCTGTTGAACTATCCACATCTGCACACCCATCCTTACGGGAAACGGGTTCTGACATTTGTCCAAAGACGCAAGAACTGCGAACAAAGGAATATCTCAAAACAGGGTGGCTCTGCTTCTTGATGGATAGATGCAACTTGTATTATGAGAATTCCCCAAGGGAACAATCAATGAAGTGAGTTTTGTTGGCATTATTTTTTGGTGCTTCAGCATTCTGAATGAGTTTTGTTTCTAGTTATAACTTTGGGTATTGTTATTGTTAGTTTTTGTATTCGCCAATGAAACAAACTTTTGTATCTTGAATGGTGTTTGATTTTGTTCTTGACATATTCATAATTTGACATGATTGTATTTAGAGGTTTGAACGTAGAAGTGATTTGAGTTTGAAAAAGAATATTATGATAAAAAAGAATGAGGAGATGGAAGAAAATGGTGAAGTGCGAGATAAACTAATAATAGTGGCATACATGAAATACAAAACCTCCTCTGAAATCTCCCAAGAATACAAGAAATGTATATAACTCGAATACAGTAATAGAATCTCATATCACATCCACGTACAAAATAATATATAGAAGGTAAACAGCAAAAAAACATGAATTGGGTCCGAAGACAGAGATGTCTAGAACATCATGAACACCAAAGCGCATCCCAATACTATGCTCCCAGAGGACCACAACTTTTCAGCCCCACTCTGCAATGCCACAAATTAACTTGGATTCATTTTATGATCAACGTGGAGTGAATTCATTCTCTTAATGAAAAATGAGAAATTACAATAAGATACTATTTGTGCAATTCTCTTAAATGTTACTTCCATTCAGACACACAGATGCTACATAACACACGTATTTGTGAACTATTTAATTTAAAAAATACTTGTTAAATTTGTGACAATTTTAACATCATTCTAACATACTTTTAAAAAATAAAGAACAAATATTATAAAAAACATTTTTGTTATAAAAAAAAACTAAAACATTCTTATACATAAATTTTTATTATCAATTTATATCATTTATAATTATATGTTAAATAAAAAAATTAAAACATTCTTATACACATGAATTTATTTTTATTGTCAATCATAATAGATAGTCATCTTTACCATTTTCATTTTAAAGATTAAACGTAGTTTTTTTTATGCATTCAATGTCTATGTATGTTACATAGATAAGATAGAGAGGAGTGAAGGACTTACATCATCACCAGAGGGAGAGATGGTGGAGAGGCTGGGACCGGGAGACAAGGACGGTGTGAGTGAAGGGGAAAGGAGCTTTGCAGGAGCGGGAGCTGGAGATGTGGCTGGTGGAGAGGAGAGAGGTGCTGGGGTCAATGCCGGCGGAGGAACTGCCGGTGGAGGTGTTGCCGGTGGAGGGGTGGCTGGTGGGGGAGTGGCAGGAGGTGGTGAAAAGGGAGGGGGAGAGGCCGGGGGAGGGGATGCGGGTGGTGGAGAGGCCGGAGGAGGGGAGGCCGGAGGAGGGGAGGCAGGTGGAGGGGAGGCAGGTGGTGGAGAGGCAGGTGGTGGAGAGGCGGGAGGAGGAGAGCTGAGAGGTGGTGGAGACTGAGCAGGAGGAGGTGAAGACTGAAGAGGCGGCGGAGAGGACTGAGCGGGAGGCGGAGAGGACTGGAGGGGAGGTGGAGAGGCCTGGGGAGTGGTGGGGGTGGGAGGCGCAGGAGAGGTGGTTGGGGATGTGGATGGAGCCTGGGCTCCAACGCCGGCAAGTACAGTGCATGTGAAGGCAAGGAAGAAAAGAAAATGGTGGTCCATGGTGTGTGTGTGAGAGTGAGTTTGAGTTTGAATTTGAGAATGAAGGAGAAAGAGGTTATATAGAGAGAGTGTTTGGAAATTCTGGATCTAAACGCAACCAAACAGACACATCTGAGCATGAGAAGGAAGACCCACCACCACTCATGAAAGCAGGGCTCTAACCACCATAATCATAGTGCGATGTGCTACCTCAACTCAACTCTTTATTTACATCTTCTTTTACATTTTTTTACCTTCCTCTATTAATACATATCATAAACATCAGAAGAATATATCTGTGGGTCATAGGGAGGGGCATGTGTGATTTGTACTCCACGTTCATGGCTGTGCCAAAAGCCAAGGACTAGTTGGTAAGGTGGATCTCCCTCCCCACACACTCTTCAATCATCATGCTCCTCCTCTTTCCCATTAATCAACATGATTATGAGTAATTGGTGTTGCACTTTGTATTTTAGACATGTATGATATATGAATTATGAGTTGACTCTGATAGCAGCGTGGTTTCGTAAATAACAAGTTTGTTTGTTGGAACTTTGATTTCAGAATATGTAAGTAGCATAAGTACCTGGGTTAATCTCTGAAAGGGAGTATCTACCAAAACAACCCACTCTGCTACACATTTACTACAACCACCATCTCCTTCTATTGCTGCTAATTAATTCCCATACGAAGTTACAAATAGTGTTAAATGAGGTGAATATGTGAGCTTGCGGTGTCCTTTTGTTGGGTAACAGAAGTGGGTGAGAGAAAGCAAAAAGGTGGCTTCGTTAGGTCCTATCTTTTCCTACTTTCTATTCACTTCGTTAAGCAACGCCCTTCAACTAATTCTTCCTTAATGCATTCACGTCTAAATCTTCTAAATGCTCATTAATATTAACTTTTTTTTCTTATTCAAAAAATTATGCCACTTTCTAAAATATATTCCCAAACCAAATTATTTTCCTTTTCTTCTCTCGACTCTCAAGCTTTGAATAAATGTCATCTACAGATTACGATGGCGATTTTCAACACAACCACTTTGTGATTAGCTTTTCGTCGTTTTCAAATTGACGACCCAATGCCATCATTTCATTTGGTTAAGCGAAATATACATAACCATAATTTTCCTTTAGACATTATTATCCATTGCTTGAATCTATAGGCAATGATTGAGTAACTAATCATTGTGCATTCAAGCAGTGAGCTTGCACATGGGAAAAGTATTATTACCTTCGCTTTTGCCCTGGAATTTAAGGTTCTAAAACCGTTGTAACAGTTTGATAGCAAAATTCAATATACACATTGTTTGATACAAAAATTAAAACCATTCAAAGTTGGCTTGCTATCCGATGTTTACTTCTATAAAAATCCTTCATTTTAGATTGCTTTTTTTTTCTACCATGTTTATTTGCTTCTAAAGCTTTTAGTATTGTTCATGAGTAATTATATTGATTTGTTCCATATATTCACTTTAGTTGCTATTTATGAATGGATTGAAGTATTAAAATTATATCCACTTTTTATAGTTGTACTATGTCAACCAGTGATAATGGTTGTTGTACATTCATATGGATGTGTAGTTACATACATGTAGTGGTCTAAATCTATATCACTAAGGATGATAAAGTGGGTCGGGTTTGGCAGATGAGCTTACTTACCTGTCATCAATTAGGTGCAACAGGTCAACTTTTTGAACTTGTAAGTCCATATTGGCTTGACCCGTCTAATCCGCTAACTCACAAGCCACAAACGGGACAGGGTGAGCTAGCCTATCATTCTTTATTTTTGACAGTTTTAAAAATGAATCTCATGCTTTTAGAATTAAAATTGATGATGGTTAATGTTTTTATGAATTTTATTTACTTTAACTTCTTTATACATCATTTGATTCATTAAGGTATTTTTTATATTTATTTTATTTTGTTAGACATTAAACCCTTTTTTGTTAAAATATTAAAGTTTGATTCAATTTTATTGCTTTTCCTTGCATTTTAATTTTTTAAAAGGTAATATCAATGACTACAAACAAATAAATAAAAACAATTACAAAAAAAAAAGAAAAAAAAATTGAAAAGTGGCGGGTCAGCCTACTAATCCACCCTATGACGGGACATATACCAATTTCAATTGGTATAACCTTGGCAAACCAACCCACCCCACCCTGCTTTTGGTGGGCCAGTGACGGATCGAGTTGACCCGTTTTGCCACCCCTATGTGTCACACCCATTATACTTCGTATGACAGAGGAAGATCAACTAATTATATTATCGCGTTGTCACCCTCATAATTTAAGGGATGGAGATAAAGAACCACCATCACAATAGGAAAATGAATGTTCGATAAGTTATTACATTGTTGTGTATGTATTGTTCATTTATCTTGATTTTGATTTTACTATGTTCAATAACATTTACCATTTAAATGATTGCAAGGTGTATTTAGGCAAATCGTGAACGTATTGTAGATGATAATTGATTGTGGACATGTGTCAGAAGATACTTTAGCACGAGAAGGAACCCATACTGCACTCTAGTTTGTGCATGGAATGACAGATGGCAAGGTTGTTTACATTAGAAATGCACGTGCTCTTGTACATGGGAAGTGAATTAGGCCTAGTAGATAGGTTGTTATGCTATTGTATTTACATTTTTCATTTAATTTCACAAGCGTGTTATGTTCTTAATTTAGGGAATTTGTTATTGTTTGTGAGCATTGTGTCCTTTTAATTCGTATAAATGTATTATAAACCTCGTTGACGACTAATCAAACCATTGTTTTATACATGTGAGCTTGTTCTTGAAGAACCTTGTGCTGGATGAAGGTGCTGGTACTGTCTTGGAGCAAATAGAACAACTGGTTTATGTTCTTGCAACATTGTTTCAGGTGTAATCTTTTCCTTAT
>Ga0123342_1009564_pt1 | contig 11550 bp, 3 predicted proteins | sample Turbeawhitnodule_FD_89960 | JGI IMG/M metagenome (GOLD analysis project Ga0123342, IMG submission 89960) | Root nodule microbial communities of legume samples collected from Mexico - Turtle bean Mexico white nodule | ecosystem: Host-associated > Plants > Roots > Nodule | place: Mexico: Nepantla... | reverse complement strand
TTGTAAAAAATAGTTTAATCACACTGGATTTAATTAGAACCCTTAGTGTTGTAATGTAATGAACCACTATAGAATAAATTTTAAGAATTGATGAACAGAGAAAGTTATATTCTAACAAGTCAAATCAATTATTTTTTTATTTTTTTTTTGCGGGCTAGCGGGCCAGCCCGCCCCGCCCCGCTGTTGGCCCGCGCGGGCTGCGGGTTATGCGGGGCGGGCTAATACGGGTCAGCGGGTTGAAAACGTCAACCCACCCCGCATTTTTTACCGCGGGCCGCAGGCCGGCCCGCATGGCCCGCCCACTTTGCCACCCCTAGACGCACATGTTATCCACGATAAATCTAAAACAATATGCTCTTGCTTCATTTTCAAAAAATTTATATCCGACTTAACATTCAATATTTATTGCAGGAAAAAAATGTCTTTATTATTCTCTAACAATTTTTTTCTTGTTATTGAAAAGTAAAAGATGATCAAATTGGTGCTGATGCATGAGAGATTATGGTATAAATAAAGAGAAAAATATTACAAAAGAGCTATATATTCTAATTAGTTTTGGATTTCATTAATTATATAAAAGAATTATTTTATTTTTATGTATGGTCATATATATATATATAACCAAACATAGCACATGCATGTAAGATCAATCAATCATTTGATGAAAGGACTGACAGTTTTAAATAAGAAAAAAAATAAAAAATAATTTTATTTTTAAAGGATATAATATGTTATTTTAATTAAAATTCAAATATTCTTAATCAATTTAAAATAATTAATTCTCATTTTAAATGCAAGTTGATGATCAGTATATATAGTGTTTATTTACCTACCTATAAATATATTTTCGTAGGAAATATTAATGTCATAAGAGACATAACGTTGTTACTCAAATTAAAAATAAAATCTTCTTATATATGTTAAAATTATTTATAACTTTGTATTTTGTTTTTATATTTCTTTTATTTATAACCTAAGCGTACGGCAACAGCTGGTTAAATGAGTATGATTCAATGTCTTTTCCTTATAATTAATAAAGGAAAGGTTAAATGAAGAATAAATATATTTGAACAATATTGTTAATTTTTTTTATCAAATTTTCGAAATTCTTTAGAAAAATCAAAAGCTGGATTTAAATATAAACATAATGAAATTTGATATCATTAATTAGTTATATTCCAAACTTATCTACTTTAGCGAACAATGATGAAGTTGAGATAAATACTTCACATATGAAATTTGTAGATTTTTTCCTCAATAAACCAATCGTAAAAGAAATTCCATAAATAAATATGTGACAACATTATTTATGGTAATAGACTTTATTCATTATCGAGGTTGTAAAATAATGTTATTAGTACTGCAAAATCTATTGAAATTTGAGTTTAAAAATTCAAATTTAATTTCCAATTTTCTAAATTCTTTTTTTTTGGAAAAAATTAAAAAAAAAATCACTCAAATTTAATTTTCTGGAAATCGAATACCGGATAAGTTTCCGGAAATAACATTATTTACAATTAAGAATTCTCTTTCTTAAAGGTTAAATTCTTATTGAGTTTCCAACGTTCAATAATGTTATTTACAGTTGATAATTCAACTTTCTAAAAATAAAATTTGATTAGTTTTTCAACATTAATAATATTATTTATAGATAAGAATTTGACGGTGCAAATTAAATTTTGATTAGGTTTCTAATATTAATAATATTATTCCACGTTGTGAATTCGTTTCTCAACTATTATAATATATAGTCTATAGAATTTTTTTAAAAAAATTATGAAAAAAAATCAAAATTTGTATGTGCCACATTTCTCAATTCTATTTTGAATCTTTTCCTTCTCGGCAGAAAGAGAAGGACATGAATAATTTTATATTTTTTTTAAAACGATAAATAATAAATATAATTGTCATTTTTTTATTAAAAAAAAATATAAATATGATAACACAATTTTTTTTACGAAAAAAACAAAATATATAATATAATTATAATATTCTTTCCTTTTAAAAGACCTACACAATTCCTATAAATAGATTCCTACGTAAATGTTTTTGCCATTATAAATAGCAGTATATATCAAGCATAATTTTCCTATTAATTTTTATTATTTATTTTTGTTTTTTTTAAAAAGAAGTATAACCATTTTAGAGTTCCACAGAATAAGTTTTACATTTTTTATATAAAGCTATAGCAAGCATATACGTTATTGTCTCTGTATCTCTATAATTTTTATTAGTATCTGATGTTAAAGTTTAATATTTACATTAATTTTCATTTTATATATTTATTTAAATTTAAATATGTATTAAATCCAAAATAATCCTCCTAAGATGGATTTTGCACTTAAAAATTGCATTTGCATAGCCCCATGAAACCAGACTTTAATCATTTCATCATTACAACGGTACATCTGTCTAAAGTTTGTATAATTATTTACTAAAAAGATTCATGATAAGAATGTTAATTTTATTTATTTAGAGTAGAAGATATTTAATTCGTCTACTTATTTACTTCCACTTTCATTTTCTTTTATGCATTCTTTTTCTTTTCTTTTTTATTCATTTAAAAAATGAAAATTCATTTTTTTTTAAAATATTAAATATTGACCTGGGATATTTCTATATTTATTTATAAAAAGTAAATTACACTGAATAAAAAAATAGTAAGTTTTTTTTACTGTAATTTGCTTAAATATTATATTAATAACGGTTTCTAATTAATTGAAAATATGAAAGTTTTCAAAGTGATCGTCGTGTATACATCCATTAAATTATTTAGTCAGTGACAGATTTTTTAAAAAATCATTTAAGAAAAAAAAGTATATACCAATCCTCTTAGTTAACATTTCTGGAGTTATTATGAAGTTAATTATTGTGCTGTATTTTAACGGTTGCATGATTAAATTTATTAGACTGTTGTCCATGCAACATATCATTTAAAACATTCATCTAATATAAAATTTAAAACTTAACATTGTCTTTATTTTCTTTATTTTGAAAAAAAAAATTATAGAGGAGTATTTTTTTTTTTTTTTGTGTTGTGTGTTTTGAGTAGAGGTGGTGGTGAAGTGGGTTAATGTGATGGTGGAGCGAAAGCATTATTATTAGGTGCAATACAAATCTCTTATGAAGTAAGGAAATCATTTATGTTTTGCAATTTAGTTAAGGAATCCCGATATCTATAAGACTTCATGTTTGTTGTTGTATATTCCGTATTTAAACATCCGAAAAAAGTTATTTTTTGGCTTCATTTAAATTTTTGGATGACCATATCGAAAAGTGAGTTATTAGTTTTGGATTTTCATGTCCAAAATGATTTTGAGGGTCGAGATCTAAAACTCATTTATGTTTGCTTACGGATCTTGATATTCAAAATGTTATTTATGTCGCTAAGTAAGTTTTTAGATGACCAAATTCAAAAATGACATATTAATTCCGGATTTACATATCCAAAACTTTGTGATTTAAATGAATATTTGAAAAATAAATTTTTTTAAATCATTGAAGACAATTTTTGCGTAATAGATTAGGTGCATATTTGATTTGATATGGTGGAGGAGGAGAATCAGCCAATTTATTATTACCGTAAACTACGGAAATATGTAGGCCCAAAGGATTAAGATATCACGTGATTGTGTTGGGCTTTTTAAGAGCCCATTTTGTTAGGTATAATTAAGGAAGGTGTACAACGAATATAGCAAAATAAGGACTTCATTTTATTCAATTCATCTAGTGCAATATATTCCATATCCATCAAATATACGGTTGTTGTTCCCTCTCATGTAAATGCTACTTTTATAAACTAAAATAATTCATATGCTTTCTTTTTCCTTTCTATAATTAAATTGTAGATGATTTAACTGTCAAATTGCAGATAATTAAAAATTAAAGAACTAAAGTTATAAAAAAAAATTAAGAACTAAAAAGTATTAGTAACATATAGGAATATAGTTACAATTAAAACTAAACAAATATAAATATATTAATATCTCTTCCTACATATTAAATTTAGTATGGGTACAAATATATCAGATATTATACTATTTTTATATAATCTTATGTGTATTTTAAATAATAAAACGTCAATTAATATATATATATATATATATATATAAAATATCAATTCTAAGGTTTTGTATTGATCTTAATCATTGACCGTTGTTACCATAAATAAATTTAATTCCCTCAAAGTTTAAAATATTAAAATTAAGAAATAAAAAATAAATTTTGAAATGTAAAATTTAAAATACAAATTTTATATTTTGTATAATTTAAAATACAAATTTATATTTTAAATTTTTTATTTATTTTGTATTCTGGAGTATACATTGTTACTCTATTAGGTAAAAAAGACTGATTCTTCTTACACCTCTTTACGTTATTCGTGTTACTGCCATAAGTTTTTTATTTCCAAAATATATTTCTTTAATATTATGAATTACATAATCTAGTAGTCTTTTTCTATATTTTTAATTAGCTTTTGGATTATGTAATCTGAAAGTCTTTTGTGATTAACTTTCGAAATACATAATTAAAAAGTTTTTCCTATATACAAGATTAACTTTCGAATTATATAATTTGGAAGATTTTTTTCATATGCGTGATTAACTTCTGGATTACATAATTTAAAAGTCTTTTTTATATGATTTTAGCTTTAGGATTATATAATTCAAAATATATCTAGATTACATAATTCATACGCTTATCTCAAATCCAAAAAAAACTTCCGGATTTAATAAATCTAAAGAACACTTATGGATCCAAAAACATCTTTTAGATTATGTATGCAAATGACACAAAAAGGATAAAAAAAAGTATTTTCACATTGGAGTGAGAAAATAAGGTATGGAGGTGCAGGAAGAGGCAGTCTAGGTAACTTAGCTTTGGACTACATTGGAGCAAAAGCAATGATTTTTAATGAGAAATGTTCATCAAAATTATTAAAAATTATATTTTTTAAAATCCCGCTTTTTATTTATTAAATATCATTTATTATTTAAATTTTTTAATAAATTTTAACAATGATAAAAAACATAATAAGAAAAGCATGTCAAATAAGTATATCAGTAACACTCTGTAATACACTTTGTTTATCAGCTAAAATTTGTTAAAAACTATAAAATCCTGAGTGATTCTCACGTTTGATATATATTAAACTCAACTTTATGATTTTCATTAAAATTCACTTAATATTAAAAGCGTGTAATTAAAAGGTAAGTTACTCCCATTTCTCATTAGAAATTGTTACTAGCACTAATTTTTAATTAGCAAAGAGAGGGTGAAGAAAGTTTAGCGGCAAGTGATAGAGGTATTTACTGAGGGTAGCCATGCATGTTTAACTATTCTCGACGTACAAAAAAATAATTAAAAAAAAACAGATTCACAATATGTTATTTAACAAAGATTTGCTCCACAAATTTGTGTTTTTCATGACATATGAACAATGATGAGAATGCCTATGGGTATATATGACACTCATGCAATAATACTCTACTCACTGGAATTTGCTAGCCCAACCATTTTGAGCATATTGCGATCTTCCTTGAACCTCTCCAGAACAGAGCCTTTGACAGCATCATGCTTGTCTTGTGTTGCAACTTGAGTCACTCCCCAGCATTCTATTACTTCTGGCAATATACGATTAGTCTTGGAGAGGCAAGGGCTACCAAACGTGGTACACGAAAATGTATGTCCTTGATCAAAGTTTGCTGATAGAAACAAACCAAAGTGATTGACTCGTCCCCCAAAACCAATGCCATTTGGAATGTCCTCTGAACTGAAGTTGATAGCACACTACAACACATTGCCATTTTCAAGAGTTAAATAAGAATATAAAAAGTCTGCAAAATACATTAGCAATTAGCTTCTAACTCAACCGAATAAAATCCAATGCAAAGTGCAGAGTGTGATCACTATTCTGCCCGTGGAATGAATGAATGGAATCTGTTATCAATCTTACTTTTACAGTTGATAAGTGAAACCATCTTATACAATTGTTATACAATCTTGCTCGTAAAACCTGGCTAACCACAGAGCTACCTTTCTGCTATATAACACTTAAAAAAAGTCGATTATGCTAACCTCCAACATACAAAAAAGCGGTGAAACTGATAGGCGTGTACAACATACTATTTACTACAGTGTGAAGGACTTGTTTCCCTTGTTCAAATTGTAGCACCAATGTTACTTGGAGTTTTATTAGATAAATTTCTTAACAAGTTATTATAGAAGAACAAAACAAGAAGGTAAAATTAATAAAACTTTCATAAGTTTAGCATAAATTATAATGCTTTTGGAGAAGTTAGATGAATGAACTCTCGTAAAAAATTGGACCCCATAAGTTGGTTTTAACTTATAAAATAAGATTTACCTTCTTATTTTCTTTTCTCTTTAATATTTATTGAAAATTTTAACCAAAAACAGAATCTTAATCAACTTAGTAACACAGACACAGTTTAACATATAATAAGGGGACGTTAAGACTAGCATTTTAGAATCTTTAATTCAAGTAGACAGTAGTTACCCATTGTAGATTATTGTTTGCTCCAGTCGGCCTGAATAGAGAAGCCACTGGATTTAGTTGAAAAAGGTAACATTTCAGGTCTCCATAAAAATCAGAATGTCGCTCCCATGGTTGAGAAGCATACCCTCCATATATATAACCCTCTTGGTCCTTAATAATTAACACAGTTGGGCCTGCGTGATTTCTGCACTTAAAATTAAAAGTCAAATATGGATTTCAAATTTCCAATCCTACATTGTGATTAGTTGGAGTAGAACAGAGACTGAAATGAATTTAACTGGAACTTTTAGCATTTACAGCCTCGGAGAACAACAGAAGTCACTAAATTGACAAGCTATGCCTCTTTCTATTCGAGAAGCCTTTAACTTTGTATTGTAATAGCAAAGGTCCTAACAAATAGTAAAACCCATGCATAACTATTGAATTGTAAATCTAACAATTAGCCAATTATAGTCCATGAGTAGTACCAAATGCTAGCAGTATTTTAGATATCTCAAATGAACACTTTTTAGGAATATACTGCATTAAAAGCACTAAACGAACTAGCAGTAAGCCTGCAACGCTTCATAGGGTACTCAAATGCAATCATTTTGTGTTCTGTTTCTTCTAGATTCACCCCCCTTGATTAATTAAAAGGTCAAGCCATTCACAATCCCCTTTGGCAAATTTCCACAATTTGTTTTTATGTGCAAAGTTGCTAGAAATCTACTAATTTAGAGCAGTAGGGTGCTTCAAAGGCAAAAATGATATACTTACGAAATGTTGCCCAGGAATGTATTAAAACTAAGACCATTAACAGAACTATGATACAAAAGATTCCAATCTTCCAGGTCATGCTGAGAAAGTGCGCCTCCAATAAGCCAAGCATATTCCTTTCTTAAAAGTATAATGTTAGAATCAATAGCCGTTGAAATTAATAGTTTAGGAATCTGAGAACCAGGTCGTCCTAGAAAAAAAGAAAAACATTGGAATAAGATATGTTAATCATATTCGCGGAACTTTTCTGAAAACTAATTCAGTAGCATTTGATCTTAGAAAATGGTAATGAAATGAATACAGTCAAAATGCGAAGCCAATAGTTTAATGAAATTGCATGTGTCTGTGTAACAGTCTAACAGATACATTTGAGTTGTGCAAAGAGTTAGAAAAATAAAATTTACAATTTACATAATATGTTTTTGGAAACTATCAGAACATTTTCCAATATTATATATCCGGCAAAGAATTGTTCTTAGGTCACCAGGATCAGTTTAGTCAAGCTTCTCAAGTGCGCTACACAGATCATCACCATTAGTTTCTATTTACAATTAATATCACTCAATAGATAGTCTAGCAGAAGAAAGATCATTAATTTGATCAAAACGTTTTCGTTTTAGATAGGTCAAATAAATTGCAGTAAAAAAAAGGGTTGCTAATGAGAAGACTATCACAACTATAGTTACGAAAAAACATCAACCAAGCCTTATCCCACCAAATGGGGTTTGTCGGATGAATCAATAAATAGCATTGGGCTCTACAAACACCAAAGTTTCTGTGAATCGTTATATCCTTTGCAATGGTTTCTCCCCCTTACATTGCCCACGTCATTCTGTCAAATCTTAATTAACAATACTACCCACCCTATTTCTTCTTCTAACTTTACCTTACCTATGAACCAGTTAATAAATCTTGACATCTAACTCTGTAGCAAATTTTTTCCATCCCACGTGATTTCTGAAGGCATATGTAGCTAATTCTCATAATCACGGTTCCAGTATTTCAAGTTCTGAAACAAATCATATTCTTATGACACATCCAGGAAAAAAACACACTAGTTAAAACTAAATCGGGATGCTAAATAGCTAATATTTAAGAAAACTTCAGCTTAATCCATACAAAGCATACTTAAAAGTAACAACCTAACATTAGCATAGTTGTATCATTGATCCGTGCCACAAATGGTTAAACAAAGTGTTACACTGACTGTTGAGTGCCCAACACAGCTTCCTCTAGTATCCCAACTTCAGGACCGACTTCGTACAATTTGGGGGAGGGAAAATCATAAACAATGGGAAAGTACGATTTTGTATGAAACATACAATGCAACCAATCTGTCTTCTCATAACTCCGTGATAACGATCTTGTTATGTCATATTTCAGATAAAATTGTAAGAAAATAAGTCAATAACAAAATGTTGGAAATTAAGTGCAGCAATACCTGAACCTGGTGGCAAAAGTAGGCTTCCAAGAAGCTTCTTCACAGATGGAAGATGAGTACACCAGTTTCTGAAATCTTCTAAAGACATAGTCTCCTCAGTGCCCCCTTCATTATGCATGGAGAATTTTGCAGCATTCAGAAATATGTTAATAATGTCCTCTTGTGAACTTGATCTATCCTGAGAATCTTTTATGCATAATATGTTGTTAAAAATGGCGATCATAACAGTTTCCAAATCAGACCTGCATATCCAATGTAGCATATACATGAATTTAAAAGGGGATAACCCTATCCATAAACAAAAAAACTCCAACAGTTTATAATCCTTTGTCCCTTGTTAGAAACACAGACAGAACATCAACCAGACTGACAACAAAATTTCTAAAGAAATATCACTTGTAGAACTGAATCAGAAACCCCAAAAAAAAATTAAATCCAAGGAATGAAGAAACTTCGCTACCCGGAAAAAGGTATCTAGATAAAACTTCAACGGAACGAGAGATATCTAAATATAAAGTGACTGACGTTCTCTTATCCGCGAAGAAAAATACATGAATTCAAACTAGCAGATAGGTAAACTAGCTTTATTGCTCAATTATTTTGAACTAAATGGAGGCTTGCATATGATCAGACCCGCATCCTACCTCGTTACAAAATTATCTCCGGATACATCTAATAAGCGAAAGATGAATTCTTCAATATCATCTTTTGTCCCTTTCTCATAAGTAGCCTGCAAGATTAAAAACCAACCCGACATGTATTGGATACATGACACCACGATAAATGTCCTAAATTTGAGACAACACCAACAAAAAACGATGATGAAAACCAATAACTCACTTTAGCAACAACGAGGTCCTCAAAGGTTAACCTTTGATCCTTGCGCTCCTGAGTAACTACCTCAAAAATCCTCTCCCCAAGAGGTCCACGAAGTCCAAAATATGACTACACCCCCCGCAAAACAAATCATTAATGGGTTTTAGGGATAATAACAAGTGGGTTATTGCGAAGAAAATTAATCATTGGACTGCAAAAGGAACCTGAAAAACTGAGGGAGATATGCATTCGGCGTTAGTCTGGGATTGAGCTGCCAGATGATTGAACAGAGACCTCAAGTCTTCAAGTTCCTTTTGAGTAAAAGCTCTGCAAAGATTTTGGACATCAATCTATGAAAATGATTTTGTGTAATTAAGTGTGGTGAAAGAAAAAGAGGAACCTGGTTGCTGAAACATATCGAGGATCATTGATGGAAGGTGATTGAGCGTTGCCCATTGCTTGCTTTGCCTCCAAATTTGTTGCGATTGCAGTCCAAAACTTGTGGGTTCTGCAAAGTTTCTTGGCACCACCTTCCCTTTTCACGCTATTTCTCCCTACCAATCCCCGTCATCAAGTTTCTAGATTTCTGAGAATAATAAACTGCTGTATACGTAATTTTCCATTATTGGTATTGCTACCTTACTGTGTATAAAGTGAGAAGAGGACATTTTTATTCAAAGTTTAATATTTTAAGAATTTGTAATTGGTATGAGTTTTGAGATAATTATTGTATAAATAAATACATTATACACAATAGATTTGTAAATATAATGCACACTAAAAAATATTTATACCGTGAGTATACATACTATTTATTTAATATTTAATATTATTATTAATATAATTTCACTAACAACATTGATTTACTCATTTTTAATTATTATCATTTTAAAATATGTTTAATTATCATCTTAACGGAAATAGACAATATAAAAGTATATGTATTCAATAAGTTTGATATCTCATTTAATCATTGATATAATTAAATTTAGCAAATGAAATTAATACCCGAATAAATCATAATTAGGCTATATAGCATTTGAATTTTTTAAGCATTTTGGTTTCTATTTGTTGCAACAATAAATAAGTTCGGACTCATTTATTAAGTCTTCGAAAGATTATTTTCCGATGCAACTTTTATTTTATATTTTTAAATCATATTTTAATTTGTAATTTTTTAGGTTTTTAGATACTACTAACAGTGATAAATATTTTTTCTTGAAAAATAATTTTCAAATATATCGAGTTAAGAAGGGGTTAATGACGCTATAAAATCACTTTGAATCCCGCAACTCCTTTCTTGTGTTATGTATTATGTGACTTTATGTTTCTTAATGAATTTAAGTTGTTTATCAGTTGTTTTTGTATTGTTTGAAATAAGACTAATATAGAATAATGTAAATATGGCAAATTTGAATAAGGAAAAGAAAAGAACCAAAGAGGGAAATCAATAAGGATAGAAACTTTATGGAATTATTATTTTGTAGAGACTAGAGTCTAAATTCATGGTTGTGTTTGTAGTTTTATATCATTGTGTCCTTTTTAGACTATGATATAATTTTAGGACTATTAGACTAGCTTTTTGATAAATTCTTACTGGGGAAAAATACGATTTTTTATAAGTTAAAATTAATTTATGTATAAATTAAAAACAAAAACAAGTTGTATATATGAGAAATGGATAAATTAATTTTAATTTATAAAAATCATGGGAAGTATAATTTAATATATTTTACTAGAGAAAAACTTAATACAGTTATTGTATATTTTATGTTACTTGGCAAATGCACCAATGTTATAGGAGTTCATAGTGTGTTTGGTAATTCATTTGAGATGTAATTTTTCATAATCGTGTTTAGAAATTTTTTTTTCTTTCAAAAGAATATACTATAAGCAATTCTAATAAGCAACAAATCAGAAAAATTTATTATGTTTTAAAATTATTAAACTGAATTTTTAATTGTTTAACTATGAGATAAACAATAGTAGTTTGTGATGCTCTTAAAAAATATAGATT
>Ga0123342_1009563_pt1 | contig 11554 bp, 5 predicted proteins | sample Turbeawhitnodule_FD_89960 | JGI IMG/M metagenome (GOLD analysis project Ga0123342, IMG submission 89960) | Root nodule microbial communities of legume samples collected from Mexico - Turtle bean Mexico white nodule | ecosystem: Host-associated > Plants > Roots > Nodule | place: Mexico: Nepantla... | reverse complement strand
GCTGTGTTTAGGATAGGATCTGGGTAGTTTATCTGTGTAATCCACTCTTTGTTGAATCTAAAGCTAAAGTGTTTTTAAACCTTTTAAGATTAAAGTGTTTTTCAAACTAAGTGAAAAACAACCTGTTGTTTTTTGTCGAAACAACCGATTGTTTTACTCTTAGGTATTTTTGAAAAGGTTGAAAACTGTTTTGGTTGGTTGACTTGTTGTCAAACCAAAACAATCGATTGTTTCGTGCTTTCAATAGATTGTTTGTTTGAAAATCCTAACAAAATTTGTTTTGTTAGTTGAGTGTGCTTTAAATGATTTTCAACTGAATATGCTCCTGTATTAAATGCTTTGACCAATCTTTGAAAGCTTTAAATAGTTTGTTTATGTTTTTATAACAAACAAGAAAAACAAATTTGAGTTTTTCAGTTGTGAGAAATTGCTTTCAAGTTTTTGAACATTCACTTTTCAGCTTTGGTTTTCTCAAGAGAGAGTGGAATAAGATTACATCTGTATTGATTTCAGTTCATTCTATAAACAAGTGTAATTCGTTCTGAATACTTTGTATTTTCTGGTGATGTAAGCCAAGGAGTGTTGTGTGTTCTTGAGGTTGTCAAGATCAACATTCTTGGTGTGTGCTGTGACAAAGGAAGTGTGTTTCTTGAGGGGTTCAAGGTCACTTCTTTGGTGGTATTTGTGTGTAATCTGTATTTGATTGCTTAGTGAATTGTCCAGTGGATTTTGGGGACTGGATGTAGCTCTTGGTTTAAGAGTGAACTAGTATAAACTGTTTGTGTATCTCTTTCTTCCCTTAAACTCATTTAAATTCAGTTGTTATTGCCTTGCTGGTATAAACAACCGATTGTTTCGCAGAAACAACAGATTGTTTTTCTAGTGCTTTGCTGTTTTGTGCTTTATATCTTGGCTAACTTAATTTCTGATTGAGTTTCATTCAAAGGATTTTGTTCTAGCTTAAAATGTTTTCGAAAACCCCTTTAAACAATTCACCCCCCCCCCCTCTCGTTTAAGGCCATATATTCTAACATACAGTTCAATGTACCCTTGGCCAAGAAAGAGCTTCTAAAAGAGGTCTCTTATTACACCACCCATTTACGTCTTAGAGATTTAAGAGAAAATGGGTGTAGCATGAGTAAAAGACAAGAGGATAATGTAAAAACTGTAGAGTGTAGGGAGAGTGAACCCATCTGTTGTGACGAGTCATCGAATTCTGGTGGTCCATTTTGTTTTTTTATGCCACATTTTTCAAAAGGTTCTCTTGCGTCCCCTTTATCCATTTTTGAAAAAAATCTATTAACCGAGCTCAATGTTTCTCGGCCAAGTACACCTTATTAGCTGGGCATTTATTCATGCTTTCATCATTTTGTGTTCACAGCTCGACATCTTGCCGTCTTTTGAAGTTTTCCTATATTGTTTTAGGCTAAACACACGAGTAGTAAGTTGTGGGTATCTCTGAACGATGCCCCTAGAAGAGCTTTGTTCATCCTCTTCCAGTCTTCATATAAAAGCTTTTAAGGAAAATTTGTTAAAATTCGAGCTTCAATAAGAGATCCGACCCTACTGAACAAATTTCCCCTTTACTGGACCCCTGAGCCTAAATTCTAGAGTGCTCGGTGCCTGGAAGATTTGTCAGCCGAAAGATCAAGGAATCTGCAAGTTCCCGACAAGCTTGAAGTTTGTTTTTGACACCTCCTTCTTCTTGACCAAAGAGTGTTAGAATGTATGGCTTTAAACTAGAGGGGGGGGGGGGGAATGGTTTAAAGAGGGTTTTCAGAAACTTTTAAGTCAAGAATGAAATTACTTCGAGAAACACTTGAATCAAAATTCAGTTTGCCAAAACACAAAGCAAATAAGCACAACACCAGAAAAACAATCGGTTGTTTCGCAGAAAATATAAAACTAAAATTAAAGAGATTAAGGATAGAGAAAATGCACACAGAGATTTATACTGGTTCACTCTAAACCCAGAGCTACGTCCAGTCTTCCCATAAACCACTGGGGAATCCACTAAGCAATCAACCCTAGATTACTTACAACACAACCAAAAAAGTGACCTTGATCCCCTCAAGACACACACTTCCTTTGGTCCAACACAACACCACTAAGAATGCTGATCCTTATCCCCTCAAGGACACACAACACTTCTCAGCAATACACACAAAGTTTCTTTCAAAAGTACAAAGGATTACACTTGTTTCAGAACAAATTTGAAATCAATACAAGATGAAAATCCTATCTCACACTCTTTGATCAATGCAATCTCTAAGCAATTCTCAACTTTTCAAAATCTCAAATAAGTGAAAAACTCAAATCTGTTTTTCTGTATATAAAACAAAGTTGTTTGTTGCATAATCTTAACAAACTATTAATTGCATTTAAAGATTGGTCAAACCATTAAAAACTGGAGCGTAAACAGTTAGAAAATCATAAAATGCTCAGTCAAAGCACAAAACAGTTTTCTGTTATGGTCCCAAAACAAACAATCGGTTGTTTCCACGAATCAATTGGTTGTTTTGGTTTGACAACAAGTCAACCATCAAAATCAGTTTTCAACCTACATTTAAGTTATAAAACAATCGGTTGTTTCGACAAAACAACAGGTTTTTTTTCACTTAGTTTGAAAAAAACTTTTCAATTAAAAGGTTTGAGAATACTTATGCTTTGGATTCAACCAAGAGTGGAAATATACAATTTATCTACCCCAGATTCTATCTAAAGACAGCTCAGCAACAGCAAGCACATCCAGCCTTTCATCAACCTTCAAAGGGTTTGGATTCTTCAAAGCTTGAACACACTTGGTTCAACAAAGAGTACTCCTCATTCCCTACCCTTTGCGAAAATAACTCTGCTACCGTTATTAACCATTTACTTGTTTCTTTGCAAAGCTAGCTAAGAAGATTAGGGCGACTTCCAGCATGCCCAAGGAATCTTTGAAGCAGAAAAGGAAAGCTCCAGTTATAATTACTCAAGCTCCGACTGAGCAGGACGAGGAGACCACCTCTAGGCTCGTCTTCAAAGAAAAAGGAAAACTGCTCCTGCCCCTACTGAGCACTCTCACTCAGATGGTCGAGCCCCACTTCAAGACACCGCTCACTCAGATGGTCATGCTCCACCCCAAGATGTAATTGTCATCCAAGAATGCGGAGCTGAGAGCTCTAAGGGGAAGAGTTTGTGGGATTCAGACTTCGACATCCCAACATATGGCGAAACGACCTTCCTGCCTAGTGAAGACAAAGATAGACTCATGGATCGTGACACCATGAAGCAATTTGGGAAAGCCTTTGCCATGGATTGCTTGGTTGTTTCCAAGACGAGAGAGCGGAGGTCAGCGGAGGACCAAAAAATCCAAGAGAATGTGGAGCTCCACAAAGAGATAAAACGCCTTAAATATGAGCTCACACATTCAAATGGTTTACATCAAGAGGCTGAACATCTTCGAGCTGAGAAGACTAAAGAGGCAGCAGACCGAGTCCAAGAGGCAACAAGCCTGGCCGAGGAAAGGAACAAACTCTTGGTTGAAGTTGACAAGCTAAAGGGGGAACTAACCCGTAAAGATGAAGACCTTGCCAAGGCCACATAATCCTTAAAGCAAGATGTTGCCCAATCCTACCTTGTAGGATTCGAGGCAACTCTTGAGCAAGCATCATCCCTCCATCCTTCCCTAGATTTCTCAAAACACGACCCGAGTAAAACCATGGTCGATGGCCAATTAAGGGATGGTTAATTTAAACTTTCTATGGTCTATAATATTTTATGCCTCTGTTAAATTCTCTTAACATCTTGGCAATTTGAACATTTTTCATATTTATTAGCACTTATGATCTTTCTTTTGTATATTGACTTTGGGATCTTTAAAAATGCATTCCTGGCTACTTAACCCATTCTCTTTATCTTAACACAAATCATATAACAATTTGTTGTTAACTTAAGCGTGAAAGTAACAACTTTCTTACCTTGATAAAAACGTCTACCTTTAAGTAAGCGATGCTTTCATAGTTAGGGAAAACTCTTTCCTCAACTCGATTTCATAAACAACCTCCATATTGGGCGACTCTTGGTATGATTCTGCATAGATTCCACGATGTCTCACCCCGTAGAGTGCCTACTCAGGTAACTGCCTCTTTCTTAGGCTCGACCATTGTCTCCATGCCCATCAAACAACTTATCTTTACAAGGTATCCATACTCGAACGACCTTGTTCATCCTACGCAAAGTCACTTTAGCATGTGCCAAACTACATATCTTAACAAATAAATTCATCTCACAGGGCGCCTATGCTCGGGAAGTCGTACTTACGCCGAGCTAAGTCGTCTTTCCATGTACTTCATCAAATAATTCTTCTTTACATGGTGCCTATACTCGGATGACTCTATTCATTCCGAGCTAGGATGTCTTACCATGTGCGGATGACTCTATTCATAACAAAACAATTCGCAGAGCACCTATACTCGGGTAGTCGCTCTTATGCCAAGTTAGGTCGTCTTACCTCACATTGAATCAAACAATTTATCCATAGTAAAATCAATTTGTAGAGTGCCTAAACTTGGGTAGTTGTTGTTATGCCGAGTTAGGTCGTCTTACCTCCCATCGAATCTAACAACTTATTCATAAGAAATCAACTTGCAAAGCGCCTATACTCGGGTAGTCATTGTTATGCCAAGTTAGGTCGTCTTACCTTGCCAAATAATTCATTTATACCAACTTTACGCGTAGGGTACCTACACTCGGGTAGTCGTACTTACGCCGAGCTAGGTCGTCTTACCTGGCATTAAATCAAGTGAACCACTAGGCAAACTAACCTCACAGGGCGCCCATGCACGGGTAGACATACTTATGCCGAGCTAGGTCGTCCTACCACGTGCTACATCAACAATGATCAATCAAAATTGATGCTCCATCTTCTGAGAACATATTTATCACTAGATGACCTCGTTAAAAAACCCCTTTAAAGAAAAAAGAGCATCATCTTAAACAACATATTGTTCAAAAGAAAAGCATAAAAGACTAAATATCTTAACTAAAGGAAAATTTGAGATTCGCCACATTCCACGTTCGTGGGATGGCTCCTCCTTCCAAGGTCTCCAACTTATACGCCCCCATTTCCGAGCACCTTAATTACGCAGAACGGGCCAGTGTATTTTGAAGATAAATTGTTTTCCAACTAGTATGGGTGGGCTTTTCGCATCACCAAGTCGGCAACCTTGAATTGCCGAGGTTTCGTCTTGGTCTTTTGCTTTAACTCCGCCCTTCTCTTTAAAGCCTTCGAGTTAATACAGACATGTTCACACACCTCATCCAACAAATCCAGGTTCACCTTCCTTCCTTCGTTAGATTCCTCAACAACAAAGCTTTGGAACCTAGGAGAATTCTCTTGTATCTACATGGGTATCATGGCATCTGGCCCATATACCAAACTGAAAGGCATCTCTTTGGTTGTTAATTATGGAGTGGTGTGACAGGCCCACAGAATTTTGGGAACTTGTTCTGACCAATTTCCCTTGGCTTTCTCTAACCCCCTCAATAGGACTCTATTAGCTTACTCAACCTGGCCATTCGTCTGAGGGTGTTCTACCAATGCGAATACCTGCTTTATTTTGAGTTCTGAGCAAAGCTTACCCAACTGTTGTCTGGCAAACTAGGTTCCTTTGACGGACACTAGGTGTCTCGAAATCCCAAAATGACACACAATGTTTTCCCACAAAAAATGTTGTACCTTGTGAGCAGTTATTTGTGCAACATGCTCGACTTCAATGCACTTGGTGAAGTAATCAATGGCCACAATGAGATACTTCATCTAACGTATCGCCAAAGGGAAAAGACCTAAAATGTTTATCCCCATGTATGGAAAGGCCACGAGCTATAAATTGACCGTAACTCCTCGGCTGGTGCGTGGCACCAATCAACGTGCTTCTGACATTGTTCACAGTGTTGCGCATATTTCACGCAATCCCCTTTCATGGTCGACCAACAATACCCAACTCGAATGACCTTCAATGAGAGAGATTGCCCTCCTATATGACTACCGCAAATGCCTTCATGGAGCTCGACTATTATGCTGCCACACTAATCTCCACTTACACATGTTAGGATTGCGTGGGTATAACCGTCAAGAAAAAGATTTCCATCTATCAAGGTATACCACCCTGCATTCCTCTTAACAATCTTGGCCTCCATGGGTGATGACTCTTTACGAAAAGTGCACCGCGTTGTCAGACGTAATAATTTTCCCTAAGGACGAATATCGATCCCACAAGGAACAAAGAATTATCGAGTACAATAATCGCTAAATATAACAACAAAACAATAAAAAGAGTTTTGAATTGGTTATGTTGGCACTGATCAATAAGAAAACAAACAAAGAACTAGTTTTTTAAATTAGAAAAATAGGGATTAGGTTTCATCTCTCTCACTCTCATGTATTTTGATTAGCATGTTAATATTAAGTTCTTTAATTGAAATTGATGCCCGTAGAAAATTTATTTATATCGATCCCTCGCATATAAAATCCTTAAGAATGTTTCCTAAATATTGATTCCTCGCATATTTATAAAAACAACTTAGAATCACACTCAGATGTTAATGGAAATTAACATTTCAAGTCTATCCTAACACTCAAATATGTTAAGTATTATTGTTCAGGTCTGAACCCTAAAAATACCTCCTGGTTAGAATCAATCAAGAACTGAATATTAATATATAAGATATCACCTCAATACATAAGAGTTTAAGCAGATTACTCCCAATCCCAAAGAGTAGAATTAGCCACACATACTTCTAGCACCTTCCATTCTCCCAATTGGGTTACAATTCACTCTATGATGTTTTCCTCTCAATCTGGTACTCTAGGGTTGAGCCTCTAGCCCCCTATTTATCCTAGTTTTCTAGGGTTAGGTCGCTTCATGTGTCGCGCTAATGGGCTCAGTGATAAAACATAAAAAAAGGCCCAATCTTTCTTTGCATCTTTTTCCATTCTGGGACCTTCCAACTTTCTTTTTTTAGCTCAAATTATTCTCCTTTACTCCAAATCTTCAATCCTCCCTAAAAATCTGTAATTAAAACCAAATTTAGGAATAAAGTGTTCTTATTCAAATAAAGGTCATAAAAAATGTAAAAATGTATAAATTCATAAATTAGGGATTATTTAATATGTAAATTAGCAATAAATCCTCATAAGTGCCTATATTTTAATATGAACTATTACTAAAATTAGACACTTATCACTCTCCCCAACTTAGAATCTTGCTTGTCCTCAAGCAAAGTAAATGAATATATTTGAATTTAAATATCAAACAGCTTAATTCACTAAACAACTTATGATGCTTCCAAATTCAAATACAGAAAAATATAGACATAATCAACTTCCAAGATCAAATCAAAACAAATAAATGACAATTCATCAAGGAATATCTTCTCATATGCTCACAGGTAAGTGTTTCTCTCTATTTTCACTGAATCATAACAAACCATAGTTGCTTTTCATTTCATCTTCAAATTACAAACATATTAGAAACATGAATTTTGAGGTCTTCTCCACGATCGTAATGAGGTTGGGCTTCCAAAAAATATTGGTTTTTCTTAGATAACAAAATGCACATCTATATGTATTGCATCTATGTTCTCCTTCCTTAAACATGCTAAACGGTAGGAAAATATATCATTAAAGGTTAAGGTGCATGCACAAAGGGGATATATAAAAAAATGGAATTTTAATAAGATAAAGGTTGACTATTTGGCTCTGGGTTCCTAATTAACACAAACAAATGTCTCAATCATCTTCATGTTCTTTTATGATGTAACAAAAATAGAAATTAAGCAACCACAACTTTCAATCAGTAAAACTCTAAAAAAGGTTTAAGGTTCACACACTCACTTGATTTAAATGGACTCATTCCTTTTTGTCTTGTCATTCTCTATCCTAATCAATCATCCAGTTAAATTTTCATGTATCCTAATTTCAACTACATTTGAATAGGAATTCAATCAAAGTTTCTTTTCTACTTTGAGTTTAATTCATATCACTATTTAATATTTAAACACAAATTCCTTTCTTTCACAATTCAAATTTAATATTGTAGTTCTTTTTTTATTTGAGAAAAATAAAACTAGAAAACAAATTAAATTAAAACTGAAATTTATTAAAAAAAGATAATTAAAAACCTAAAAATAACAAACTAACGAAATAGAAAATTTATTCAAAATAAAAAATAAGAAAATAAACTGAAAACTGAAAAATAAAATAAAATAAAACTAAACAAAAAATAAAATTCAAATAACTAAATAGAAAAGAGAATTAGAAAGATAAAACCATATTTTTGCTCAATCCTCTCTTCTTAAGAAGTCATTCAGCTTTTTGTTAAAATCTTTATCTACAGTCTTGCTTCATTTGCTAGAATTTCCCCCTGAATAATAGAACTTGTCCCCAGGTCAAAATACATAACCTGCAAAATGATTAGGAGACATATAGGATTTTTCTTTTATTATTTTATTATTTTATTTTTAAAAATTTTAATTTTTAATTTTTTTTTTGAAAAATAAAATCAACAAAGGTAACAAAACAACATAAAACTAAAATGTGGATTGAGTTGCCTCCCAATAAGTGCTCGTTTAACGTCATCTAGCTTGACGCCTGTTTATTTCAAGGTGGAAATCTCTCTTTAATCCATCCTTTTCTACACATTCTTCCCCTGCATTCAAATTTTTAAGACCACCAAAAAGATTAAAAGTTGTCTCCTCATTTTGAGCTCTAAGTTGAAGTTCTCATTTGTCAACATCAACTATAATTCTAGCAGTCTTCATAAAGGGTATGCCAAGTACCAATGCCATGACAATAAAATCCACAGGGAACATGAACTTATCCACCTTCACCATAACATCTTCAACCACACCATATGGATATTTGATGGATCTGTCTGCCAATTATAACTGCATCTTGGTGGGTTGAACCTCCAAATCCCCTATCTTCCTTAGCATTGCCAAAGGAATTAGATTTATACTTGCCCCCAAATCCAATAAGGCATTGTCCACAGATAAAGCACCTATAGACACTGGAAGATTAAAACTTCTTGGGTCCTTGAACTTTTGAGGGAAGATTTTTCGAATAAGGACATTGTATCTATCCTCCAACTCTATATTTCTTTCTTCAATGTAGCTCTTATTCTTTCAAAATCTTTCAAATGTTGAATTTTGCTTCAGATTTCCTGCAAAATAATTTTTAAGGAGCAATTTGTCAAAGAATTTTCTTTCCTTCTCGTTTTTTGAAGGAGGATGAGGATATGATAAATATTTTTCAAGAACACTTCTCTCCTTATTTTTATTTTTTTCTTCCTCACTTCTTTTCTTTTCTCTCTCTAACTCCTCAGTCTCATCTTTTTTTCAGTAACTACATTATTGCAATGCTCTTTTGGGTTGGTTTGGTTGTCGACTGAAAACTGGCCACTTTGTATTTCTTCAAATTGTTTGGACACTTTTCCCATTTGGATCTCTATATTCCTGATTGTTGCCATGGTATTTTCTTCCATTATCACAAGTTTTGTCAGGGCGTCTTCAACTTTACTCATTCTTTCAAGCATGGATGGATCCTCAGCTTCAGGTGAATTGTTCTGATAAAAACAATGACCATTAGGATGATCACCTCCACAAAAATCACACCTGATTGATTGAATCTGGCTTTGAGATGAATGAACAACATATAATTGTTGGGGCAATTTAGCCATTTGTGCGGTTAGCTGCTCAATTTGTTGTGTCAGAATTTTATTTTGAGCCAAGAGTGCATCTTCTAACAACCCTTCCTTCTGAATATTTTGTCTATCATGTCAGGCTTGATAATCAGTTGACGCCAATGCAACAATAATCCTCGTCGTTTGTTCTACATCAAGAGCCATCATTGTGCCGCCAGCTGCAGCATCTAGGAGCATCTTTGTGTCAGATCTGAGACTGGTGAGAAATACGCTCAGTTGGCAATATCTTCAAACCCATGATTTCGGAATTTTTTAAGCATCATTTTAAATCATTCCTATGTCTCACATAATGATTCATCTGCTCCTTGTCTGAACACAGAAATTTCAAACTTTGCTTTGATGTAGCGAGAAATTGGAAAAAATCTTTGCATAAATTTTTCCTCTACATTCTCCCAACTAGTGAGGCTCTGATTTGGAAGTGTCTTGAGCCATTCTTTAGCCTTTCTTGCTAACGACAAAGAAAACAAGTGCATATAAACATTTTCAAGATCACCTGATTCAAAGCTCATTGTTCCCACCAACTCATAGAATGTAGACAAATGTGAACATGGATCCTCGTGATCTATTGCTTTGAATTGATGGGTAATGATGAGAGTGAGAAAAGCGGGTTTTACTTCCAAGGCCTTGGCAGTAGCAAGTATTGCAATACTAGAAAAATGTCTTGACTCTTGATACATGACATAATCTCCAATTGTCCTCTTAGAAAATGGTGCTTGATTTTCTGTCATGTTACTTTCCTGAAAAGTATTTGAAAAGTATTGTTAGTGGGAAAAGAAACCGAGTATTTATATTTTATATTTTATTTATATATTTTTTTAAAGATTTTAAAAAAATAAACAGAAATTTAACTAGTTAACTAAAATAACTGCCTAAACTACAAATTAAAACTTAAAAAAAAATAAAACAAAAAAATAGAATAAAACACTAAAATGATGCTAAGAGAAAATATAAAAAAAATATTCAGAAAAAGAAAATAAATAAATAAAATAAAAACTTACTTAAAATAAAAAAAAACACTAAAGACAAAATAAAAGAAAACAATAAAAATAAAACAAAACTTACTTAAAAATAACAAATAAATACTAAGAATAAAATAAAAACAAAATAAAATAAAAGTAAAACAAAATAAAACTGAAAACTATAATTATAAACAACTAACTAAAATTCTAACTAACTAGCTTACGTAAAAATAAGAATTAAAACATGAAAAATAATTAATTAAAACAAATAAATAACAACTACGTAAACCTGAATAAAACTACGTAAACTAAACCTAAAAATAAAACAAAAACAAAAAAACTAAAATAAAATATAATAAAATAAAACAAAATCAAAATAAAATAAAATAACGTAAAGAAAAAAAACAACTTTCTTTTTAAAAGAGCACATCTATAATAAAATCAAATCAAATATGTAATAAAATAAAATAAACAAAATAAAAAAATCAAAACAATTAAAATATTTACAATATTTAGAAAATTATACTCAACAAATCAAACCTATTATCCGAAAACGGCGCCAAAAACTTGATAACTCTTTACGGTAAGTGCATAGCGTTGTCAGAAGTAATAATTGTCCATAAGGACGGATATCGATCCCACAAGGAACAATGAATTATCGAGTACAATAATCGCTAAATATAACAACAAAACAATAAAAAGAGTTTTGAATTGGTTATATTGATACTAATCAATAAGAAAACAAACAAAGAATTAGTTGCTTCAATTGGAAAAATAGGGATTAGGTTTCATCTCTCTCACTCTCATGTATTTTGATTAGCATGTTAATATTAAGTTCTTTGATTGAAATTG
>Ga0123342_1009561_pt1 | contig 11557 bp, 3 predicted proteins | sample Turbeawhitnodule_FD_89960 | JGI IMG/M metagenome (GOLD analysis project Ga0123342, IMG submission 89960) | Root nodule microbial communities of legume samples collected from Mexico - Turtle bean Mexico white nodule | ecosystem: Host-associated > Plants > Roots > Nodule | place: Mexico: Nepantla... | reverse complement strand
TGGTAATCTTTGGATCAGGTGTTAGTCTCTGGTAGGACTTACTTAATACGGGTCTTCCGGAAGACGTTGTTTGTTGAATATCTTGAATGTGTAGATCCATGTGAGATCTATGTGATTGTTTTAATGTTGGGATTTGAAGAAGAAAGTTGAATAATTTGAGAAATTGATCATGTAACTTGGTTTTCTCTTTTGATTTAATTGCGTATATTATAAAATTCTATTTTCACTAGCTTACCCTTGTTTTTTTTGCTGTATTTGAACTGCGATGACTGTACTACGTACACGAGCAGATGACCTTACAGGTGTCTGAGGATCAAAAGAGTTTTAAGGCGTTGATTAAGAAACTTATATTGTAAATATTTGTATTTCTATATGTCCTAATCACGTATTAGGAATATTTTGAAAAACTGTAAGCTTGTATAGAAATATGTAGAACTGGTATTGTAATAGTTATATGTAAATTATGGGATGTTACAAGTGAGTGAGGTATGATTTTTCTTTGAAGAAAAAATAGAATAATTATTTTTTTATTTACACGGGTCAACGGGTCAACCCGCTCCATCCCGTTGTTTGCCTGTGCGGGCTGCGAGTTATGCAGGGTGGGTCTTAGTGAATCAGTGGGTTAGATTACTGAGTATGTCCCGTGCTTTTTGGTAGTGAGCTGCAGGCCAGCCTGCATAGCCCGTCCTACATTGTCATCTCTATATGAAATGTCTTTATCTCTAGTTGATATGGAATTTCCAACACATCCCGTCACGTTAAGACCCTCCAACTCGTGTGTGAGACTATATATTGTGGATGATCCTGACCTGATAATCTAATATTACCGTATTAAAAATATCTTCTAGGATAGGCTCTAAATGATTCTAAATGGTCCGGTAGCGGATGACATGATAAACCCAACAAACTTTCGTTGGGATAGACTCTAATTGGTATCAAATGGTTCAATAACGAATAATCTAATAAGTTCAACAATCTCTTGTTACAATAGATCTAAATGGTCTAATTTGGAAACTCCAACAATAATAAAAGGTAAATTTATAATTAAATAAACAATATTAAAATAATATTATTGTAGAGTAAATGTTATCGAATAGTTTTTTCAAATTAAAATAGATAATAGAATTTATTTGATCATCAATCTTAAAATATCAATAGTTGGTCTAAAAAATATTCACTATCTGTACTTTTGGAAATACCGGTATATATCCGTATGCATGTATTTATAAAGAATGTAACTTGTTAATTCTAATGGGATATCAATTTCTTCGATTTCAAAAATCAATGAAGATATGGATATTGAAATATTGTCTAAAACTTGTAGCATTTTAATTTCTAGATCAGTTAATCTATAACCGTCTAAATATTTAATTAATTTAGTAATTAAAATAATGAAGACATGACTGAGGAGAAAAAAAAAGTATACTAAATTATTACGATTTTTTTTCAATAACTGCTTGAAAAATCATTAATAATAAATTTAAATATGTTTTAAGTGAGTAGTTATTTTTTATTTTTACTTTTTAGTCTTCATACTTTTTAAATTTATTTTATAATTTCTGAAGTTAGACAACATTAACAATGTTGTCCACAAATTTTTCGTTGTACAAAACTTCTTCAATCACTTAACTTCACTTCCCAAACCTCCAATCTTTGGAATACATTGAAATAATAGTGTTAATGTGTGCATTAAATTATCCTCTTATCTCATTAATCTTTCTCTCTTTTGCTTGATGATACGAATTAAGTATACTTTCAATACATAAAATATTAAGAGAGATAAAATATTAAGAGAGAGAAAATACACTAAGTTTTTTTATCATAAAAAAATTAATAAATATGAACTACTTTAAAGATGTTCCAACCCTTTTACACTACAATACAAACTTCCAAAATCTTGAACTTTATAAAAGCCATAGAAACAATGTTACCCTTGTATGCAAAATTGTTTTTCCTCTGCATTCGATTATGCATGAAAAGCTTTACCTGCTTGAGCAAAACAGATTCCAAACCACAATTGGATAAATCTCATTTAACCCCAAAACACATTCTAAAACATTTAGAAACAAAATCTACTACTTCCCATTAAACCAATCCCAAAATTCTGAATAAATATGTAATTGCTTGTATCAAACACAGATATATTCTGCCTAGAACCCAGTACTCTTGTGTTCTTGTCTATCTCTTATCCAATGCCTTTCCATCTCCATCTTTATTTCCTTCTTTACCTTGCCATCAGCTTCATCTTATGCTTTACCTGTCCTTAGCCTCGCCGTTGTCCCTTCATAGTCATTTGCTCATCACTTACCTGCACCAAAACATCCCTCTCAACCATACACTACACAAAACACATAACGATCCCTAAAACTGGTTTACCACACCCTTTTATCCTAAACTTATTATGTACCCTGCATATAATTTATTCCTAATTGATTTTATACAAACTAAAGGATCTAAACATTAGTCTGAATAGGAAAAACAAGATGACAACTCTCTAGAAATTATCCACGACCACACCTTCAATTGAGCCATTGCGAAAATTTCAATATAATCAATTCTTCCACCTTTAAAAATACTCGTATTCATGTGTCTCCATAGTTTGCCTATAACTGCAATCCATACACTTCCCCATACTACATTGACAAAGTCAAAGACATTATTTAATTTAAAATACGAGAAATGTAATTTTGATTCACAATGATACCAGCCCTACCCAAGCATAGCACATACCCCTTACTAGCCAAACAATTTTACACTAAAAAAACAAATGACTTGTTGTTTCCTCAACCTCCCCACACAAACCACATGAAGTGCCTTAATCCTTCAAAAGTTCTCATACACAAACATGTCTTCCCCCTCTATTTCTCCCTTTAATATTTTATATGTAGATTTAACCGAACACATTGTTGACTCTCCATCCTTTCATACCCACCTATCATCTTTTCACATGTCTAGATGTGTGTCTTGCACCACCTGTATCAATTGAAGTTCCTAGTTCTTTTCCAATTCAAATAGACATCTTCTTTGCTTTAACTTCCACTTCCAATTGTTATTGATCCATACCACAAAATGATATAACTTATAATCTTTACTTGTGCTTAAAGAAAATAACCACAGAAACTTACTCTTTAGATCTTCATTACCCACCCATTTATCTTCCTAAAAGCTAATTTTCATCTCGTTTCCTACTTCCCCATTAATGTTATCTTCAAATTTACTTTCCCATTCCTTGGACTTCCATACCTCCTTCAAATCCGTCTACCAGAGTGAGTTCTCGTTGTTCTTCCTTTGAACCTTTAGATTTCTTCAACCTCTGTACTTGGATTCTAATATCTCATTCTACAAGTTGCTCTTATTTGTGATCAAATGCCAAATCCCTTTTCCCAACATGACGACATTGAACAATCTTATATCTATAATATCAAGACCTCCAACATCTCGTGTCGCATACTTTTTTCCATGATGCCCACGCTATTTTCCTACCCTCCAAACCCCAATCCCAATGAAAATTCCTCTATAATTGCATTATCTCATTCATCACCATTACAAGCATTTTGAATAAGGATAAATAGAACAAAGGAAGAGATGATTGTACTGACTTAATAAGGCAAATCCTACCTACCAACAATACAACTTTACCTTTCCATCTGCCCAATTTGTTCCTTATTCTTTCTATCACACCTTCTAAAAGTGCACCTCTCTATGACACCCCTTACTAGCATTCTCAAGTATTTAAATAGATTTATCATCGCATCATAATTCATGATTGTTGCAAAACGTTGAATTACACTTTGATACCCCACCCTCCAATTTTACTCTTCTTAAAATTTACCTTAAGGCTTGAAGCTAACTCAAAACAGTTCAATATTACCTTTATGTTAAACACACTTTGAGTGTTAGCTTTACAGAAGAGAAGAGTATTGTCTGCATATTATAATATATTTACCTAAAACATCTTATCCCCAATCCAAACTTTCTAGCAGATTTATCTCAACTGCTTTTCTTGTTACCCTTGCTAATCCTTCTACCGCTATAAGAAACAAAAAAGGTGCTAAAGGATCACCTTGTCTCAAGCCCTTCTCTGGACTAAATTTCTTAGTTGGGCTCCTATTCACTAAAACTAACATCGAAGTTGACTCCAAACATGTTTTTATCCAATCTATCCATTTTTCACATAAACCTAACATTCCTAACATATAATAAATAAACTTCCATCTTAATGAGTCGTATGCCTTTTCGTAATCTATCTTAAAAAAATACACAACTCTAATTTTTCCTCTTCACCTCCTTTAGAACTTTGTTGGACACTAGCACACACTAGTACAAAAGTTTAAAACAACAACCCATTATTTAATTCGGTTTTAGGGTTAGACGATGTCTTTTAAAATGCGGTGACATTTTTGAAATTAACTTGATTTAAGAATGCGGCTATTACAAATAGTCGTCTTCTTAAATTATTTTTTACCCTAATTCTGAAGCGCATCACTTACACTTTCATAGTTTCTTTCTTCTTAGCGCTTCGCGTTTTCTCTCTGTTTCTGCTTTGGTGTTCTTATTTTCTTATGCAGACTTCATTGTGTTCTCGTGCCATTGTAAATTCGTTTCGATAAACTCTCTTTCTTCTTCACCAATGGTTTATAAATTTTTTTCATTTCATTTATTTGTTTGTTTTCTTGCATTGACGATGGATTCTCTGACGCTTCATTTTCTCTTATGTTTTTGCTCTCGTGCTTCCTCTCACCTTCTGCGACCCTTCATTGTCTTCTTCATGCCATTTTAAGTACATTTTGAGCTCTCTTTCTTTTCACCATTGGTTTATATATTTGTTTCGTTTCTCTTATTTGTTTGTTTTCTTGTATTGGCAAAGGTCACCACTGCTCCTTCACTACTGCCTCCGTCGTTGCTGCCTTAGGGTTTAGAGTTTTATTTATTTTTAAATAAAAATAAATAAGAATGCAGCTATTTACCACAACGGTATTTATAAATGGTATTTAAGAATGCGGCTAAATAGCCGCCTTCTTATCTCTTGTATTTACGACTACGTGTACAACAAATGTGACTATAAAGTCGCCGTCTTAAATCAAAAATAGCCGCTGTCTTTTAATATTTCCGCACCAGTAACACTATCCATTAACTCCGTTTCTTCTAAGAACATTGACTACCTAAGATACATTTAAGTATAAATTTAAATGTGTAAGTTAATTTTATGATGATAATCATCTTAAGAGTCATATTAAAACTTTTTTCAACTAGTTTGATAATTTAAATATATTAAGTCTATACACACATACATATAAATATTCACTCTAAAATATTTTACATGTTGAACAAAAAAATCACACTCATTATCTTGGATCAATTGATTGAGTGCATAGATCTTTGTTTATTATAAGAAAACAAAAAAGAGACAAATTTGGGGTTTCTTAACCAAATTAATGAGAAGCTTTGGCATTCCACCTAATTATATCTTCCCCCACCAATGCACACATTGTAGTCGAAAATAAGTTTTAGGCTCTTTCAAGATTCAACCCATAATCTAAATCCTATAATTTTATATAAACCTAGTTCACATATTGTTTTATTAAGGATCCCTTGTCAGACCGTAGATAGATGTGGAAATCCCACCAAAGCTTCGGTTCATATATTGGATTTTTTCTTACCTTTGCTTCATATATATTCTGTAAAAAAAATGTTTAATTGATAGTTTTGAAAAAAATTAACTTTTCTATGTCTCATAACTTACATAAAACAATCCAACAAAGAAAATAATATGTTTAGGTGCATAATTAGTGAGTTTTTAAGGACATAAGGTAAGATATTGGGCTAAGACACCAATATGAATAACTGAAATTAACAAGTTTAATCTTACTAGTAACTCATCACCAATTTCTAAGTTGTGAGATTGTAAAAACATCTACACGATCTCTTACTCCATTCCTAAAAATAATGTTATTCATGTATCCCATAGAATCCATATCACTACAAGAAAATCATGAAATAGAAACCAATTTTTAGAGACCAAAATAATTAGTTACAATAGAAACTAAAATAGAGACAAAACTAAAAAAAAATTGGTTTCTAAATTAGTTTATATTATTTTCTATTATTGTTAAATAGTTTATAAATTGTTATCTAATTAGCAACTAAGGTTTTAGATATCAATTATTTAGTTTCTAAATTTGGTCTCTAAAACCTTGGTTGCTAATTAGATATCAATTTAGAAACTATTTAACAATAATAGAAAATAATAGAAACTAATTTAGAAACCAAATTTCTTTTTAGTTTCTAAAATGGTCTCTAATTTAGTTACTATTACAACTATCCGATTTTGTGATGAAGACAAATACATGATATTAAATTGTTCAAAAATGCCTTTTTAGATTATGGTGCATAATATTACTTACACCAACCCAAATATTATACATATTCCAAATTCTCTACGCCTCCTTGTACTTAAAGAACAAATTATTTGTATATTCATCTTTCCTATCACACATTGGACACAAAATACTTTCAACCACAACTCTACTCCTAACCAAATACAACCTGAATGCTACCCTGTCATTAATGACACTCCAAGCAAAAACGTGTACAAATGGAAAAATTTTAATTTCTCATAAATTAGTAAAAAAAATTCCTTCTTCTCCACAATAATGCAGTCCCAACAAATTTATATGATAAACAATTTTTCTTGATAAGTAAAATATTTTTTTTCATCAGAGAAACCAATAATTACAAAAATATAATTTAAATACTTTTGTATATTAAAATATCTTATAATAACTATGTTGCGTCATTACACGCAAGTTCTATAAAAATACAAATAAATTTATAAAAAAATATTTTTAAAGATACATTTTAAAAAAACAACATATGATATTTGTAAATAAATAATTGTTTGAATATATACTATATTTATAACTAATCACACAAATGTTTAAAGTAAATAAATACAAAAGCTATACAACCTTGGGAAAATATTTTACAAAACCAAATAAATTAACTCTTCTTAAATTTTTAACACCAATGTTGATTGATCATTGTTGGAGGAGATCTGACATCTCTATTCGATAAGAATATTTCATTATATATAAGTGGGTGCAAACTTCACTCTATTAGTCGGTTTTATGAGGTTGAGTTAGGCTTAAAGTTCACTTCTTAATATGGTATCAGAGTCATTTAAAAACTTTGTATTTTTTTTGTATTAAATCTATAAAAATTAAAGAATGTAAAAAAAAATTAAATATAGTTCTTATTGTTGTACATTTCGAAAGTATTTATTACATTAAGTTTTAAATAAATAAATATAGTATGAAATTCTGAAAAAAAAAATATAGTATGAAATAATTTATAAGATCAATAAAATGTTCTACAATGTAAATGAAAGAAAAGATCAGTAGATATTTAATTAAAAAAAATTATATTATGATAACCCAATTCATACTATATATTTTGATTTTTTTAATAGTTGAAAAGTATAAGATTTCATAGTGAATAAATTGACCTCACATCCTTCTCTCTGTGTACACACATACTCACAGGCATCAACAATGGGTCCTTTAATCTGCAGTGGAGATTGTTTTTAATTATGGGGACCAACAAGATAAAGAAAGATTATTTGTCTTTGAGGGAAGATGAAGGTTGCAATCAAACATAAAATGGTGCTAGGGAGAAGCTAGACATGGTCTATTCTGATTATGACATATTGCTCTATCATTAACATTTTCATTCACTATATGCTCTTGCTTTTATCCTTTATTCCCCACATCAAATTTAAACCCCAATTCACATCTTAACACCATAGACTTGTTGCAAGCTAATTAAGTGTTTCTCATTCATCTCCAACTTTTTTCTTATTTCATTACTTTACTTTATTGGTGGTTTAAAAGTTAGATCAAATCTTGTGTTCATTTGATAGAGACCAAGATTTTTGTTGGCTCAAAACTTGGCAAATTTCTTCCTGCAACCCCTGTAATTTTGTAAATGTCAAAAATACTTTTTTTGAATTCATGTTTTTTATTTTTTATTTTAGACTGCTCTAGACTTTCTCGATTACAAAATATGGAATATAATATTCGTGATTTTTTATATTTAGGATGGTACAACTTGAAATACAAATTTTATATTGTATTTTGAATTATGAAATTTGAAACATAAAATTTTGTATTTTGAATTGTATGATTATCTAAAATATAAAATTTGGATTATAGATGGTATAATCTAGGCATTTCAAATTGTATAATTTAAAATATAAATTTTATGTACCTATATGGATGATGGCGCCTAGGTAATGTCTGTCCACTGGTACACAATTCGCTGACGTGTCGATAATTTCCTCGTTCTTTGATGATCTTCCTTTCGTTGTATGTGCTCCGCCAGTTAAGGGTACCTGTGATTGCACTCCGACGCTCAAGTCAGTGCTAATATTTTAGTGTGTTCTCTTAGGATATGAGAAAAGGTACCTTTCCCCCTTTAGGAATCCTATTTATAGGTTGACTTGGGCCCCCACTTGTGTAGACTAGGTAATCAGTTCACCAAGACGTGTGTAGTGGTAGGTAAGCAGTTCACCAAAACGTGTGTAATAACTTCCTGATATCATGGGAGTGTATCTTGAAGTATATATTTGACTCATTCAATTTTCGTTATAACTGCGTCTTCATTACGTATTTGTTATATTGTGAATGTTATTTGACTCGGTCGTCCGGTGTCCGACAGATACAATTTATATTTTGAATTGTATATTTATGAATTATGAAACTTGAATGCATGATTTTATTTGGTTTTAGTGGAAGGAAAACAAAATTCCAATGGAAGGACTAATGAATACGAGAGTGATGATGAATGGAAGCATAAACATGGAATAATATTGCAGAATCACAACCTTTCACACACCCCCATTAACTACACTGATTTACAAGCATCAATAGGCGACATGAGAGCGAAATGATTCCCAATGGTTTTGCAGATGCTCAATGGAAGAACAACATAACCAAATAGGGACCTTGACTTTCTTGATATGCGAGATGATAAAGAACTATCTTCTTCATCTATTTTTGTTGATTAAGTGGTAGAGTTCTTGCTAAAACATGTCATACCAATGTCTTTATACTTCAATGACTTATCTCATTTCCCAATTAGGACCCGTGTTCCCTCAAATAGCTGCAAAATGATTAGGATCCATAACCGTTACAAAAAGGATGTTTGGGCCAGTGTTTGATTAAACTATGTGGAGAAATCCATTATATCAAGAGATGAAGAAAGGGTGCGATTATGGAAGATGAAGAAGGGGTACAACTGAGGAAGATGAAAAAGATGAAAATGGTAATTTCACGATCCCCAGGACAGGAAGGTGCAAGATAAAAGCATGGGGATGGAGGAACAAATGCCCAAAACATGAAGCAGGTACATCAATTGGATTATATACTCTTTTTTTTTTAGGGTGTTGGTCGCACGAGTTCATTTTAGGCAAATTCTTCCTTTACTATATCAATTCCAATATCCACATTGAAATATTCCAAATTTAAATTTTCGTAACACATTTTTAAATTCTGGAAATTCTTATCCAAAATGCATTTTCAATTTTGTGTTTTGGATTTTTTTTCCAGAATGTATTTTTATAGTTTTGAATTATATTTATTATTCCAGATTTAAATATCCAGATTAAAGGTAATTTTGAAAATTTCAAAAAATCATAGGGTGCTGGTTAGAATTGATATGGTGCAAGAAGAAATTACCTCCATTTTATAACATGTGTAAGGTTCTATGGACTTTGATGTGGGCTTATTTTGGGCAAAATGAAAAAAAGAGGATTGTTTCTTCCTACACCTCCATACCTTTTTGTGTCACCCCATACTAAATGTGAAAATACTGTTTTATCTTTTTTGTGTCACCCTCATACATAATCTGAAAGATGTTTTTGGATCCGGAAGTATTCTTTAGATTTATTAATATGGAACTTTTTTTTGAATTTGAAATAAGCCTATGAATTATGTAATCCGGATATATTCTGGATTACATAATCCGGAAGCCAATTTAATATCCAGAATAAATTTCCAGATTATGTAATCCAGAAGCTAATCACACATCCAAAAAAAAGACTTCTGAATTACATAATCCAAAAACTAAACTTATTTATAGAAAAGACTTTGGATTATATAATCCAGAAGCTAATCACAAAAGGCTTCCAGAGTACATAATCCAGAAGCTAATTCTGGATCTAGAAAAAGACTTTTGGATTATGTAATCCAGAATATTAAAAAAAGGGTATTTTTGGAATACAAAAACTTATGGGGGTGACACAAGAAGGTATGGAGGTGCAGGAAGAAGCAGCCAAAAAAGAGTAAGGTCCTTATTTTAATATTTTGGGTTTTTCTTCCTGCACCCTTACATTTTTCTTCCTGCACCCCTACATTTTTTAAAATACAAAACTAGCCTTAATATTTTTATTTGAAAAGGCACTTTATAGGTTTTTGGAATGTGGGTTCCACGATATCTATGGATTGATGGATCCATAATGTATTTTTTTGACTTATGAATTGATGGATCCGAAATGTATTTTTTGACTTATGGATTGATGGATCCGGAATGTATTTTTTGACTTATAGACTGGTGGATCTGGAATGTATCTTTTGACTTATGGATTTGGTGAATCCGGAATGCATTTTTTGACTTATGAATTGGTGGATCCGTAATGCATTTTTTGACTTTTCATGTTTGGTTGTGGTTTTCAATAATTTGTTTAAATTTCATGGTAAGATGTTAATTTGTAAAAGTATGGACAATGTCGAAGGATTTGTTGAACTTCATTTTTAATCAATTTTAGGACTTGTTGGAAAACATAAACATAAGCATTCTTATGCAATCGCCAAAGTTTGGTCTTCATGTAGTTATGAGCTTGTAATTGAATTCATAAATTAATATGTAAACATACATTGTGACTATTATAAATGCAGAAGAACAAATTCACTCACGATTGTGTAAGAACTAATTCCATTACCCTTTAAAATAATAATAAATAATGTGTAACTTCATCAAATTACAAACAGAAATACAACTAAAAACATAAAAGATATAAATAATCATCGTCGTCTATGTTGTTGTTTGCGGACATACTAACACATCATACAAATGGGTCATATGGTTTTCATAAGTTGTCAATCGTGACCTATCCACTTTAATATGATACTTTTAGCGATTGGAAAAAAATGTTTGTATTTATGTTTTTCAATGAGTCTTGAAATTGATTAATAGTAAACTTCAACAAATCTTTCGGTGTTGTTCATACTCCTATAAATTAACATCTTACCATGAAATTCAAACAAATTATTGAAAACTACAACCAAGCATCAAAAGTAAAAAAAAAAAAAAAAAAATTCCAGAACCCCACAACCATAAAACAAAAAAAAAAATACAAATTAAACAAAACTTTCAGTATTTTTCAAACTCATATAAATAAAAAACTTACCATGAAAATAAAAAAAAAAAATAAAAACAAAAACCAAACAACAAAAGTAAAAAAAAAAAAAAAAACATTCCGGATCCACCAATCCATAAGTCA
>Ga0123342_1009560_pt1 | contig 11557 bp, 7 predicted proteins | sample Turbeawhitnodule_FD_89960 | JGI IMG/M metagenome (GOLD analysis project Ga0123342, IMG submission 89960) | Root nodule microbial communities of legume samples collected from Mexico - Turtle bean Mexico white nodule | ecosystem: Host-associated > Plants > Roots > Nodule | place: Mexico: Nepantla... | reverse complement strand
GCAGATGCAGCAGAAGGAGACGAACTCAGAGTGCGAACGCGAAACGAAGGCAAAGACGAGAAAGAAAGTTTGAAATTGTGTGTGGCGCGCTTCAAAATTTAGGGTAAAAAAGGATTTACGAATACGGCTAAAGGTAAAACCGCATTCGTAAATCAAAGAATTTTGATTTACGAATGCGGCTATTCAAATAGCCGCATTCGTAAATCAAAATAATTTCAAAAATGCCACCGCATTTTTTACGAAAGCGGGTAGCACAAAAGCCGCAGTAAATAAAGCGTTTTCTTCTTTTTGCACTAGTGATATTGGATTATCCAAACAAGAGTCTTGAAGATACCTTGGATGTGAGCATTCTAAGATTTCTCCAAAAACACAAAAGGAATTAATAAAGAATTTAGGTTCCATACCTTTCCATCTAGTGTTTTCTTTCTTGACTCTTTGGCTTTCTCCTTGGGTTGACAATTTTTTTTCTTTCTCTTTAGGTTTTGGTACATAAACCTTTGTTTCTTTATGCTTATTTATTACCCATTTTCTAGGTACTATTTTGGATGTGTCCTTTCTAGAGTTTAAAATATTTGCAACAAGAAAATTTTTATTCTTAAGTATCCAAGTGAACTTTGACCTTTTTGTTAGTTTTTGAGGGCTTAAAAACACTTCATTTCTTAAATATAAGAGAAATACGACTTTTAATTTTTCTTTCTCATTGCTTAGTCCTCTTTTATTTGAAGGTTTACAAGATGATTCAATAAAAAGATTTAATCAATGTTACCTTCTTCATTGGAGACTTAGACTTTTCTAATCAGATCATTTTCCAAGATTAGATAGGCTAATATTAGAGAATAATTGTTTTTATGATCTCTTTTTTCTAAAGCTTTAATTTTGAGAACAAGAAAGACATTTTCTTCTTCTTTCTTTTGAAAATTTAAATCATTTTCTTTTTTAAGCTCATTGTTTAATTTTTATTTATGTGGCCATATTTTCTTCAAAAGACGAGTTAACACTCAAGTTTTAATTCCTTAATTTTTTTACAAAAAAATCTATCTCTTTAGAGACTTTGAGAAAACTTTACACAATAAGTATTAATAATATTAATAATAGAAACTAGACTTTAAGAAAACTCTATCTCTCTCCAATTACTAGGAAAACTTTTAAATTTTTTATCAACATTATAAAAAAATTATATAAATTTGAGAGATCTAAGTTAAGTTAATTTAGTATGAGTTGGAAGAGTTAAACATGTTTCACATGTCTTAATCTTCTTTATGTACTAAAGTTTTCATATTTTACATATATAAGAAGACTATTTTATTTCTCTACCTACGTGACCCCTTGTATATATTGTTGTAAAATTGTTCTAAAATCTAAATAAAGTTAAGACAAATCTGATCATATTTGGTCAAATCCATTTAACCTGGAATCTAATAAAATTTACGTAAATTTGTCCATTAGATTAGTATGATAACCCATTTTTTTTAAAAAAATTAATAATAAAAGAACTAAAAAAAACATTTAAATATATATACATTATACTCATTAATCTAAAATGAAAAATTAATTTTATTATGACTTAAATTTTAAAAAATAAATTTATTTTTAATTATTTTGTTTAAAATTACTAATAAATGTCCGTTAGTCTAAACCAAACTTAATTTTATTATGACACCACCTCATTATATATTGGTTGATGCAGTTCAATAAATAAACTTTGATTCAATGACCCAATTCCTTAAATTAATTAATCACCAATCCAATTAATAAAATTGTTAGAATTGTTTTTGGATGAAGAGTTAAATAGAAATTAAAAAAAAAGAGATATGTAAGATATAAATAAAACAAAAATAGAATGAATATAATGTACTATTTGAATGGATGATAATAATAATAAACAAATAAATTTTTCTTTATTGTAAAATAAAATAAATCATATTAAAAATATTTAATGTTAACTATTTTACCTTTAAACCAGCATAAATTAATTAACAATTTTTTTTATACTCATCTTACAATTTTTAATATTATTATTTTAATATTTTTTACACCATTTAATTATAAATTTATTTTTATTATATATATCTTTATTCAAACTTTCACATTTTTGAGTTGTGAAATTATAATTTTTTCTTACTTTATTATTTTTGTAAGATTATTTAATATTTAATTATTTTCGATAGCTTAAAAAAGATAAAGAAAAAGCATTCTCATTTTGTTCCATTTCATCATCACAAACAAATTTCCTTCCAAGTTGCGAGGCCACACGTGCTGGTGCTGATGGCATAACAGTAGTAACCACGAACATGCAAGGGTACTTTTGTAACTCCACAAAATGTCCGAAACTATGTACAACTGCGGTGCAGAGAAATTTTTAGAGAGGGAATTTTCTGTTTTCTAGAGAGAGAAAGAGAAAGCGCAGTCATTTTCCGGGAAAAAGGGTCGAAGCAGAAGCAACCTCTGAAGAGATAGAGTAATGGGCGAAAGCGTGAGAAACCTGAACTGGGTTCTTTTCATTTTCCCCTGAAACCTCTGTTTCTGCTTCAAATTCCCTACTTTTTATTTTCAATCTTTCCCCTTTTCAACTTCAGCAAACACAAGCACGGGTTTTTCCCTTTTCATCAGGTACCTAGGTCAATTTTCATGTTCTGTTATCAGTTTTTGCCGTGTTTAGTTTTGATGGTAGAAGATTAGATTAAGGGAAGTAGGTTGATCGTGTGTCTGTGTGGTGTGTTAAAATCATCAAAATATGTTGTTATGGTAATGAAATTCATTACATAAAAATGAGATGGGCTAAATTGACTGCTGAGGTTATAAGTTTCCGGACTATGTGTGTGAGTGCAATTTATTTAGAACTTAGTGAACTTAAACAGCAAATTTGCACTTGTCATCTTGCATACTGTGACAATGATGTAGTGTCATACTAGTCATTCCCAAATGAAGATTTGATATCAAATGTGTTGTGTCTGTGGGTGTGTGTGTGAGAGAGAGAGAGAGGGAGAATTTGATGTTCGTTTTATGGCCACACATGAGAGACATAATGGTCCTTTAGCCATGGAAAGGAAGCTAGAATTTTCCACCAAATAATGTTGTTCCACTGCCCAAATTCTTTGTTCTGTTTCAAAATTGTAGTTGTTTATGTTTATTTATAAATTAGTAAGTACATCATAGCAAATTTTTAATGTTATCTTTTGGCCAATTATCCAGGTTATCAATATGTAACTTGGAATTTATAGTTGATCATAGAGGTGTAATTCTTTTGTTTCCATCTGTAGTGATTATATTGTTGCAATTTAATTTGTTTATTAAACTACCTACCTTGATTCCATTGTGTTCACACAGGGCCACTGCTGTACAATTAAGTTGTGTTTCATTGGTGCAAGGGAGTTGGTCTTATCTTGGAAGTTTCAATTCGTCACATATTTATTTGGTGTCCAAGTATACTAGAAGTTTAGAACTTTTATTTGGTTTCTTAATGAGGTATTCTCTTAAGAAGTTAAAAACAATGTCATGATGGAACAGCCTAGATTTTTCAAACACCTTCAATGCAATACCATGGAACCTAGAAATGAGGAGTTCCAGCCTGGATCTCAATCAATAATTCAGGACCATGTGGATGGCATGCATTCTATTAGACGACCATCTGACTATAGCACATCAGATGTTAAACCCGTACTTAATTATTCAATACAGACGGGTGAGGAATTTGCTTTTGAATTCATGCGAGATAGGGTGAATCTCAGGAAGCCCATGTTTTCAAATGTTAGTGATTCCTCTTCCAATTATGCAACTGGTAGCATGGAACTGAAAGGCATCTTAGGCATCAGCCATGCAGCTTCTGAAAGTGGATCAGACATTTCTATGCTATCCAAAGCTGAGAAAGGTCCAACAGAGTTTAACAGACAAGGTACATCATCACATGGAGACAGAAGCAATTATGGGTCAATTCGATCGATACCAAGAGTTTCATTGAATCAGGAGAATAGTCGATTTGTTCGTGGTTATGGCTCTTCTGTTGGTTCTGACAGCTCATCAATGATGAAGTGTCTTTGTAGCTTTGGTGGCAGAATATTGCCACGACCAAGTGATGGGAAGCTAAGGTATGTTGGAGGTCAAACTCGTATTCTTCGTCTAAGAAAGGACATATCTTGGCAGGAGCTTATGCAAAAAGCATTGTTAATCTATAATCTGGTTCATGTACTAAAATATCAACTTCCCGGGGAAGATCTTGATGCATTGGTATCAGTATCATCTGATGAGGATTTGCAGAATATGATGGAGGAATGTAATCTTCTAGAAGATAGAGAGCGCTCAAAAAAGCTTAGACTGTTTTTGTTCTCAATGAGTGATTTGGAAGATGCTCAATTTTCTCTCAGCAGCATTAGTGATGACTCTGAGGTCCAATATGTTGTTGCTGTTAATGGCATGGACTTTGGATCAATAAACAGCTCAACCCCACTTGGTGTCAGTTTTTCAGCAGATGATCTGCATGAATTGGAAAGGCAAACCTCACATAGAGAGACTAACAGAGCTGCTGTAGAATCTATCAGGGCCAGCGATGCTCCCTTGACTAACAAATCTGATCCTTCGTTGACTATTCATTCTTCACAAGCAGTTCTACCAAATGCCTCAAATTCTTATGAAGTTGATCAACTATCTTATGGTGACCAAATGGCTCAATTTGGGGAATATAGTCATCAATATTTTGTTCACCATGGCCTTAATTCCACTCATAGCCCTGTTGGAGAGACTCCTATTCCTGTGGCTCCTTCTCTACCTAACAATCAACAAGGGGTTCAGAATGAAGACCATCTATCTATTGGATCACAAATTCAAAATTCTCAGTTATCTGCAATGCATGTGAAAAAGATAAGTGATAATTTAATTAAGCGAGAAAGTGACTCTGAAAAAGTTTTATCCTCAGAAACCACATCTCCAGCTCCCTTACAAACCTATGATAGTGGCTTAAAAAGTAATTTTCCTGAAGCATCGGTAGTAGTTACCATGCCTGAGGGACATCTACCTTCATTGCCTTCAACAAAAAAGGTGCAGCACAAGGATTATGATGAGTTCTCTTCTACTTCTAGCAGTGCATTTGTTCCTGCTTGTGTTGATTCCCATGCCAATGCAATTGATTTGAGTTGTCTTCATCCTCCACCACTTCCTGAAAGAGTTTATTATTCAGAAAGAACTCCAAGGGAGCAAGTCGAGTTGCTGAATCGTTCCTCAAAGTCAGATGACACACATAGTTCCCAAATTCATGTCTCAGATTTACTTTCTGATGTCAACCCTGAGGACCCAGTAACAGAATCTGGGGACAACTTGCATCCAACTGATGAGTTGGGTAATGCAGAAAAGCCCTTGAATGCAGATGGCCATACCACTGACAATGGGTTTTCCAAAAATCAAATGAGCAAACCGTTGCCTGATACAAACAGTCTGATTAAGTCAAAACTATCTGAGCACTCAGACTCTGAGTTGAAGCCAGTGTTGTCAAGCAATGAAGGAACTAAAGATGTTGAAACTGATAATTATCATAAAGATAGCCAAACCAAGCCTTTGCTTGACGAAACTGAAACCAAGACCAAAACCAAAGATGGTAAATCAGATCTTACTGCTTTGCATCATGTTTCCTCTGCTAAGCGTCTTGATGATCTAGCATCCAATCTGCCAGAGATTGATTGGGGTGAAGCCTCAGGGAAGGAATCTAGTGATGGTCGTATGGTACAAGAACTACCTGTATCTGTGACTGGGAACATAACCAAAGATGTTTATCAAGATTTCCCCCAAAGTGTTGTTTCCAAACAATCTCAAGGGGACATTCTTATTGACATTGATGATCGATTCCCCCGAGAATTGCTTTCAGTGTTTTCTAAAGCAATACATGGAGAAGATCCCTCCAGTCTGCACCCACTGTCCGGAGATGGAGTAGGCTTAAGCATAAATATGGAAAATCATGAGCCCAAAAGATGGTCATATTTTCACAAATTAGCGCAAGGGCTTGATAATGTCTCTCTTATTGATCAAGATCATCTTGGTTTTTCACCCGGGATAGGAAAAGCAGAAGATAATAGAACTCATCATGTTATGCCGCTAACAACTGATGGAGATCCCCTACATCATGAAGATTCCCATCTCAATTTTAATGAAGAAAATCCCCAGGACTTACATACAAGGATGGAAACTGAAACTACCATTCTGAAGTCTAATTATAATCAATCCCAACTTAAGGATAATGAGAGTATGCAGTTTGATGCTATGATGGAAAATTTAAGAATGCAAGGGTCAGAGTTTGAGGTACTATTTCAATTTTTCATTTTATTTATTTTTGTGTAAGGTTGTATAGATCTGTAATCCAATAATTAAAGATCTTTGCTTCAATTTAGGACAAATTTGATGTGAAAAATAACAACCTACCTCCACCCCTTGATCCTTCTTTCGGAGAGATTGACATTAGTACTGTGCAGGTAAAACCATCTTCTTATATACTTTTTCTCTTACCTGGAACATGTTTTGAATAGTTTTGGGCAAACCGAAGGCTCTGTTTGCCTTCTCAATAAGCCTTTCACTTGCTGGGAAGCTAGTTACTGATTATCTGACATGTGTAAATGGATTACTAGTGTATGTATTAGCATGCACGAATAACTATAATTATTAGAGTAAGCTTGAGTATGTTCTATTCTATTAGATATGGGTATGAGTATTGCATATGATACAATTCACAAATATGAGAGTTTTCTAAATATGGTTACAACAGTATAATGTGTGTACCCGTAAGGTTGTATCTTTGTTGATCACATATGCTTAAATAAGCAATGTTTGGGTATTGTATGACATATTGCAGGCTTGATTCTTAATTACTTATTTAATTATCATTGTTAAGTTGGATTCTTCAGATTTCAGAAGTGTATAGGTAGTAATAGTTGATTGGATCTGGATCCATACAATCTAGACTTATACACATCACTCATGTTAATCTAATTTACATCTATCTTTTTCATTTAAAGCATACTGCTGATGTACAGTCTTTCATAACAGCAATTAGATCATTCAAAATATCTTCCAAGTCTCACCAAGGTTTTAAAAAATATTTAATACTCTGCAGACCTTAGCTTTCTATTCTCTTAGTGGATCAATAATAGGTTGAATGAGGCATGTTACCCATAAAAAAGAAAAGGATCGAGATTGGGATATATCTTATTATTTCTGGAAAGGATTTAACTTTAAGTGAGTGGGGAGAAATCAGGGTCTGTTGAATACCCTGTGTACTATTGTAATTCATCTTTGACTCTTTTACAAGATTTGTACTAGAGAATAATACCCAAGTATTCTTCATCTATTTTCTCTGTCTTATTTTTTGTCCTTATCTAGTTCTACTGATAGAATGGTATTATAACAGTGAGAAAGAATGGGTTTTTATTGGGTAAAACTAGCGAGAAGCCTGCTAGAGCCAATACACTACTCTAGATATTTCAAGAGGTCTGGATCCACTTTACCTTCTTATTTACTAGAAGTCCATTAACTGTTTATAATTATCCCTATGTACAGGAAGATGCTGGTCTACAAACATAAGCCCGCCCTTGAGGGGCATAATCTAATGCAGGTCATGTCCCATTCTCACTAACACAAACCCCTGTATTTCTTTGTCCAATTAACCTAATTATCTAACTAATGGGTATCTATCATCGATCAATTGGTAAAAGAGCTATTGGAGATTGATTTCACCATCCCTTCCCATGTATTTCCTCTTCTTCAAGCCAACAAGTTCAATTACATACATAATTCATGAAATTCATTTTAACATGATTCCTCGCTTAAAAAAACCTAGATTACTTAAGTGTGCACCCGATTCCTCTATGAAAAATATTAAGCAAACAACACTAAGGACAAGGACTTACTGCGAACTTGATAGTTCCTACCACATTCCTAGTTGTAAGCTATACCATGATCTTTACCTAGATCCTAATTTATGAAAGGGTTTTCCAACCATAACTAAAATTATGAAGTTGTGATTTGGTTAGCTAGAGCAAACAAGCATTAAGAATAAAATAAAAACAATTAACTGAATAACCAAATAATGTTGGAAAAGAGAAGATAAATTATACAGTCTGGTAGCTTGATAAATTATCAGAAGCCCAATCAGCATCATGCACAGGAGTAACAGATAAAGGTCTGCAAAACAGCAGCTTGTCGCATGTGAAGACCATGAGAGAGAGTGCCCTTTAAGATACCTAAGAATTCTCTTGACAGCCACCGAGTGAGAGTCTTGGGATTTACAATGAATTGGCAGACTCTGTTAACTGCAAAACTAATTGCAGGTCTTGTATCAGTAGTGTAGTGCTAATCACCAACTACAAATCTGTAAAGAGTTGGATCCTGAAAAAAATCACCACCACTTTTAGACAATTTGCATGTGGAGGTCATAGGAGATGAAATAGAATGAGAATCAGCCATATTAGTCATGTGTAGGAGATCTCTAATGTACTTGCTCTTGGTCATTAAAAAAGGGATTTGTCTGGTAGGTGTTTGATCTCAGTACCCAAAAAACAGTCCAAATGGCCCAGCTGCTTCAGAGAAAAGGTTAAGACGCTGTTCAGTAATCTGCTGAATGAGTTGGGGTGAGCTGCCAGTGATGAAAATATCATCCACATAGATGAGATTATAAACAGTGAGCTTGAGTCTTGTACATGAACAAAGACTGATCATATTGACTAGGTTGAAATCCAAACTGAATAAAGGTAAGTTTTAGTCTAACCACTGCCTAGGTGCTTGTTTTAGGCCAAAAGGGGCTTTGTTGAGTTTTCGAACGAGATATTTCTCTTCAACTTCAAATTGGGTGCTGCACCACATAAACTATTTAATCCAAGAAGCCATTAAGAAAAGAATTATCCACATATAACTGAAACAATTCCCAATTACTGGTGAGGACAAGAGTGGTGATGAGTCTGATAGTAGTAGGTTTAACAACAGGAGAAAATGTCTCATGAAAATCAAAGCCACAGGCTTGATGAAACCCTTTAGCCACTACTATCAGCAAATGATATTCAGTTTTCCTCTCAAAGTCTCACTAAGGATATCTCTCCCTCTCAATATTTCACCCTTTAGCCATTACTATCAAAGCCACGGGCTTTTTATTGGCGATAAAAAAAAACTCAGCCTTTTATTGTGAAACCCTGCAGCCTAGAATTATGAAATCCAGGCTTTACCTGGTTTACATGGAATGATTATTAACAGTTCTGGGAAAGAAAATCAGTAGATTCTGAAGACTCAAAAGGGGATAAGGAGATAGACTCTGTCTGTGACATAGGGCTGCCTTGGACATTATGGTCATCAATTTCAAAAGAGGGAACAGACTGGTGTGAGGGTGTAGCAGCAAGTATAGAAGAGGAGACAAAAGTTTGAGGTGAGTTGGAGAGAACAAAGAAGGATTAGAACACTGGTGAGACAAATCTGGATTAAGGGTGAATGAAATATTGAGAGGGACATATATCCTTAGTGAGACTTTGCTGGATAAGACTAAGACAGGCAGAGTGGGATTGACTCGCTTTGATGCCAACTTGAGATAAATAAAAAAGGAGACAATATTCTTTTGAGAGCTTAATTTTGCCTCTCTTAGCTTATATATTAACTGTAGATTGTTCTCTGATACAATGAGGAGAGGAAAGGGTAAATCAAGTAAAGGCATTTCTAGGATCCTAGGTAGAGATAGGTACAGCACAAAACAACTTTTTAGTAAAGCTTATTAAGGCAAGCTAGGGCTGATTGCAATCTAGGAAGCTTTCAAGCAAGATGGCTAAGGTTTTAGCCTGGTAGCTGAGCCTCGAGGGTGAGCAATCTAATACCAACCCAGAACATGAGGAAAAGTGAATATCATTTTCTGATAATTTAAAGAGCTAAAGGATCACTATTTATACAACTTTGATTTTAAATGCTATGCTAGAATTATGGACATCAAAATCAGACTTTATTACCTCAAACAAGGAACCTTGACCAATGAATCCTAATGAAAGAATAAATCTAATTAAATCTGTATAGCAATAAAAAGTGCACAGGTTACATGTTATAGCACTGGGCATCTGCTGCATCATTCTTGTCGCCATTACACTATACTTCTTCCTCTTGTGGGCTAATTGTAGTTTGACATTTTTGGCACATAATTGTGTAAAACATTTAGCTTCTCTAATATGTATTCTCAATGTCTTTATAGATAAGTTAATAAAATTCTTGTTCATGATCTGCTGTTTTAGAATTTTTCTTTCTCTCTTTTGACGTTGTAAAGTTTATGCTTATCTGGTCATTTAGCTGTTACATGTGTTTGTATGTGTGTGTGTGTGCGAGTATATATTATAAATTCAAATTTTTTGAATGCATGCATACATTCATGCTGTAGTGCGGACCTGAAAATATTTAGTTCATTACTTCAATTATTTCTTTGTTTTTTTATGCAAATTGGTAGGTCATTAAGAATGAAGATCTTGAAGAGCTGCGAGAACTAGGTTCTGGTACCTTTGGGACCGTGTATCATGGAAAATGGAGAGGAACAGATGTTGCTATTAAAAGAATAAAGAAGAGCTGCTTCACGGGTCGGTCATCTGAACAAGAGAGATTGGTAACTTTTTATTTAGTGGATGTAGTATAGGATGCAATATATTTTTCATTAAAATAAAATAAGAGAAAGATTATTTTTGTCATGATTGTTTCAATATCCTTAATCATGATATATTTTGAGCTGAGATGATATTTGCTTCTTTTCTCAGACTGTAGAGTTTTGGCGGGAAGCTGACATTCTTTCCAAGCTTCATCATCCAAATGTGGTTGCATTTTATGGTGTGGTACAGCACGGACCAGGTGGTACAATGGCCACTGTGGCAGAATATATGGTTGATGGTTCTCTTAGGCATGTATTACTTCGCAAGGATAGGTAATGCTTTTGAAATTAGATTTTGCATCTCTATTATAGTGCATTAGATTAAGGCTTACTTCTGTCTCAAATTTGTTGAAAAGAGAGCTGTCATATTGCAATTTATATCTTGGATGGAATGCATGGATATTTATTAGGAAAACTTCATGATTTGGTATAGTTGTGTGTGATCAGCTCTAAGTTTTATTGTGTCAGCAAGAGCATTTGAGTGTTGAATTTTATGTCCATTTTTTTTTATGATTTTGGTTCAAGATTCTTACAAGGATTTTGTATTTAGGTATCTTGATCGTCGCAAGAGGCTGATAATTGCAATGGATGCAGCTTTTGGAATGGAATATTTGCACTCAAAAAACATTGTGCATTTTGACTTAAAATGTGACAATTTGCTTGTAAACTTGAAAGATCCTTTACGTCCAATATGCAAGGTATGTAGACTGGGTCTGGTATTATTTTTCTATCAGCATGAAAGATCACATTTTTGTGTTGACTGAGAAATTTTCTTACCCAGGTTGGTGATTTTGGCTTATCAAAAATTAAGCGAAATACTTTGGTTACTGGTGGTGTGCGCGGGACATTACCTTGGATGGCACCAGAGCTTCTGAATGGCAGCAGCAATAAGGTCTCAGAAAAGGTAATATTTCAACTTATCTC
>Ga0123342_1009559_pt1 | contig 11559 bp, 6 predicted proteins | sample Turbeawhitnodule_FD_89960 | JGI IMG/M metagenome (GOLD analysis project Ga0123342, IMG submission 89960) | Root nodule microbial communities of legume samples collected from Mexico - Turtle bean Mexico white nodule | ecosystem: Host-associated > Plants > Roots > Nodule | place: Mexico: Nepantla... | reverse complement strand
GAGAGATATTAATTGAAGCCCATTCTTGAAAGCTTGTAGTCTTCTTTTGGCTTTAGGCTTGGTCCTCTCTTTATTTAAATTCTTCTTTAATTTTTTAGAAGACTAGAAGGAAGAACTTCAAATATTTGGATGAATGACCTCTTCCTCCATTAGTAAAATCCTCTCTTATTTGATCTCTATCAGACTGACTACCACATTGTCCGAGAAAAAGTTAATGTTGGTCTTCTCAAGTTGCTTTCCATCACTTCCTCCATGCAAACTGTCGATATCCTCACCAAACCACTAGCTCCTTCCATCTTTACTAATCTCAAGTCCAAGCTGGGAATGCAAAATATCTATTCCCAACTTGAGGGGTGTTAGTTAAAATGATTATATATTCTTAGGTTAGTTATTTTTTTTGTTTGGGCCTTGGGCCTCCTTTACTCTTTGCCACCATGTATTTTAGGCTCAGTTTATTATTACATAACACTTCTCTAATTCATTTAATCATAATCAATTACAGAAGATACTTTTCATGTTTTGCTATTTCTCTGGTTTCACTCTTTCAATGCTTTTGGGGTTTATCTTGCATTCTTCTCTTCGTCTTTCTCACCACAAGCCTCTATTCACAGTCAACGGTGTTCTTCTCAATTAACACAAAAGATTTTTTCTATTAGATGTAATTTACTATGTATATATATATATTTTATTTATTTATTTATATTTACATTTATAATTATCGTGACATATAAGTTTAAATTATATTATTTATTACAATATTTAATTCAATAATATTTATTTTAATACTTTATAGGATATTAGTTATAATTTCAAAATATTATATAATTTTGCTAAATTAAAAATTATTATTTTTTTAAATATATGTAATTTTAATAAAAAATATCATTTAAACATACACTGATTTTATATTATAATATTATTTAATTTATTATTCCGTGTATATTAACTATAAGATATGAATATATCATGTCCAAGTTTTTGGCAGAATATATAAGGACATGAAGACATTTTTTTACACATCCTGGTACTAATATTGTGTGTGTGTGTCAAATGATTGAATGATCTAAAGATATCAAAATAACAGCTTTTTGTTGAAAGCATAACAAGAAAAGGAAACAATCAGAATTTGTAATGGCAGAAAAGAGAAGTTGTTATGGCCCTGCACCTGCATCTGCAGACCCTTGTGTTGTGTCAAGAACGGCTTGTGCAGTGTAGTGCCGATTTTGTGTGAACCGTACACACTACTCTGTCAAACTAAATAAAAAATCAAATACCTCCTTCTGCGATTCTTCCTCCTTCACTTTCTCCTAAGAGGAAACAGGTGGATTCAAACACCATACTGCCACCTGTCCCCTTCCCCCTTTTCTATTCCCATTCCCCTTCTCTTCTCTCTTTTCCCTTTCATCACAATATCCGCAAACTACGCCATGAGAAACGAAGAGGTTGGAGCTTGGTTGAATGGGTTTCCTAACCTTCACCATGCCAACGTTACGCCACAACCTTCCACTGCTCCCACCAACGCCTTTCCGATGTGGGGCCAAAACAACATCATCAACCACGACCATGATGTTGATGTCTTCCTGTCTAATGATTTTGCTAGAATGGGTGTTTTTGGTGAACAAGGGAATGGCGCTAACAAAACCAGAGGATATGGCCATGGACATGGACATAGATATGGTGTTGATGTTATGGACTCATCGTACACACATGCATTCCCACCCTCACACCCATACTCACACTCAAACTCACACTCACTCTCACTCTCACTCTCACACACACCTCGTAGTTCTTTGGATGGATATGCACATGTTGGTGAAGAAAGGGGTGCCCTGTCGTCTGCTTGGGGTATGAAGCCTTCTTCTGATGTGAAGGGACACAGTTTTGGACCCCCAATGGAATTTAACCAAAGGAGGAACACTTGTTATAGAAACCTTCAAAGGCAGAACCCGTTTCATGCTAGAGGGTCATTTGCAATGGATTGGGATATAAGGAGTCCCTTTATGCTCCCTCAAAGTTATCCCTCCATGCAGCAATCCAAGTTTACTACGAATGTGAACAATCCATCGCCTCATTTGTTCCCTGCAGTGAAAGAAAGAGCACCAACAAGGGTGGTCGTAGCCCCCAGTGGTGAATTTTCGCATTCTAGAGGGGACCCTGTGGCCTTTCAATGTGATGGTGGGTTTAACATGCAAGAGAAGGATGTAAAATGGTGTGTTGGAGGTAAAGGGTGCAAGTCTTTGAGGGCTTACAGAGGTAGTTTACCTTCGCCAGCTCAAACAGTGCCAGATGAAGTTCCTCAATTCATTCCTTCTCGCGTTCCTACTAGGCATGAAAATAATGGCATTCTTGCAAGTGATGTTTCTCTTTCTCCGCGGCCATTGTTCAATTTTCGTCCTTTGGTTAAGTTCCAAGGTTACATTTATCACCTGGCAAAGGATCAGAACGGTTGTCGCTTCCTACAGAGGATGGTTGATGAGGGCACCTCTGAAGATGCACAAATAGTGTTTAAAGGAGTTATAGATGATGTTGTTGAGCTTATGATGGACCCTTTTGGGAATTACCTCGTGCAAAAGCTGATTGATGTGTGTGCTGAAGATGAAAGATTTCAGATTGTGTCAATGTTGACTAGAGAACCAGGGCAACTACTCAAAACCTCTTTCAATACCCACGGGTATATGTATCCTCCCGTTGAACTTCAACATTGTTGTATTTTTCTAAATCTTAATGCACCTGTTTTCTTTTTCTCTATGACATGCTGAATTGATAGTATTGTTGTATTAGAACTCGGGTGGTTCAGAAATTGATTGCGACTGTCAACTCTAGAAATCAAATTGCATTGCTGAGGTCTGCCATTCAACCTGATTTTCTTGATCTTATTAAGGATCTCAACGGAAATCATGTTATACAACGTTGCTTGCAGTACTTTAGTTGTAAAGATAATGAGGTATAATACTTCTCTCTTTTGCTTCTTGTGTTACTTTTAAAGTGGACAACTAATAGTTCTCCTCTGGTATTTAATTGAACAATATGTAAGAACTATATTACACTGTAGTGTTGATGAGGTGATGAATATAGGGAAAATAAACATACATCAAGCGATTGAGATTTTATATTTAACCTCAAATTTTGTTCTAAGTTGTATGGAGGAATCATTTCAGATCTTGATTGACATCATCATCATAGCACAAAATGGCCTATAATTAACACCACTTAGAGCATAGGGAGGGCATTCCTGTTTTTGTTAAAGTCTCACAAAATGGTTTCATTCAGTGAAGTCTTAGCTTCTTAGTGTGAGCTGTCATACCTCACACATCAATTTTTTCAGTGTCAACTAGAATTACATTTCGGAGTCTCAAATCTTTCACTTTGTTGAACCCTTTTTTATCTACATGGTAATCTCGGAATCTAAGTTATACACTCTATTTTAAAATATCATGGTTTTATCTTTATTTCTGAGATTTGTGTTATATCTGGTCACTTCAGAAATTTCTGAAAGGTAAGTCGACTGTAGAAAAAATTTCGGGTGGGAGAAGGTTGAGTTCTCTCCTAAGACCATAATGCTGAAGCATGATCTACTTGGCCTGAGTAGTTTGTTTTTCTTTTTCTTTCCCAACTAGGAAAGCTCAAAAGGCTAATAATCTACTAGATAAGAAGCTAGTGAATAAATATTTTGGTTAAGTATTGAATATAGACCATTGAGCCGGGCCTAAAAATGTTACTTACAGTAATAGCTTCGGGTCGTTTTGTGACATCCTCTAATAATGTAAAATATTTTACTTGTTGCCATTAAAATGTGCTTGGACAATCTCACACACGCGCACATATATAAATATTTAAATAAAAATTTAAAAATAATCTTGTTTACTCAGCCGATTCATCATTTGTTTATCTAGAAATGTGCACGTGCCTTAACATCCGATTTTTCATTTGTTTTTCTCTCCCTTAAACCTACTGGATTTGACTGAAAGTTTCATCACACTTGTTTCCCTCTATCATTTATTGCAGTTTATCTTTGACGCTGCTACAAATTTCTGTATTGACATAGCTACTCATGAACATGGATGTTGTGTACTCCAACGTTGCATTGATTACTCCACCGGAAAGTACCAAGATAAGCTGATACAGGAAATATGTAGACATGGGCTTATTCTTGCTCAAGATCCATTTGGGTAATTAGCCTGAACTTGTACCTGTCAATATTCTGTTTTGATATTTATACATTTCATATTTGTTGGTCTAAGTTTAGGATGCCACAAACACAAGTTTTGAACTTTTGGATTTCATAAATCCTCTCAATGTTTAATCTTGGACAACACGTACTTTTGACCAGTATTTATAGCTATTTTAGAAATTGGCATATAATATTTTATTCCACGATCCTTTTGCTTTGTATTCACAGTTTTTTTTCTTCTAAATATGTGAAGAGAATTAAATTAATGCATATCTTTAAATTTAATATTTGTAAAAGTTTAAGGTTGTGGGTTGGTTTTGGGGTTATATTCAAAATGGGGTTAGGGTGGACTCCTAGGAGAACGTATTTATGCGAATGTATGCGATTGTTAAGGATTAGGGACTTTAGCAAGGTAGACTGGTAAGATTAGAAAACACTAAAATATAGAGTTAAATTTTCTTCAGTAGATATCTCACTTCAAAAGAAAAAGAGTAGATTATCTTACTAAACAAACAACATTTGACTTGTTTGAGTGAAACTTTGCTAAAACATCCCTAAAATCAAAGTCATGGATTATTCCACTCAAATGGAAAATCTTGATGAACCCATTTTCAAAATGATTTTGATTGGATCTCCCGTAACCTTGCCAAGCTTTGAAATTTCTTTTGTTCTGTATTTGGTTCTTAGCATAGTGTTCTTCCATTAATGACGGGTAAATTAAAATTCTTCTTATACTCCTGCTAGGTATTTCAACTTCATTTATTTTCCATTTGTATTAATATGTTAACTTTCTTCTGTGACAACATGCACTAATGATAGTTAAAAAAAACATTGGAAGCATAGTTTGTATTTGATTAGTTACATCTTGGATTAATTGTTTATTTATATTACTTTAAAACCAGTCTCTCAAAAGCAAACTTTTCAATATGTTGCACTGCAGAAATTACGTTGTTCAATATATTATAGAGATGGAGATCCCAAGTATCTCATCCACGCTGCATTTCCAGTTCAAAGGGAACTACGTAAACCTTTCCATGCAAAAATTTAGCAGTCATGTGGTTGAAAAATGCCTCATGCATATTGCAGAGAGCAGGTCCGGAATAGTCCAAGAAATGTTATCTTTTCCTCACTTTGAGCGGTTGCTACCAGACCCATTTGCCAACTACGTTGTTCAACGTGCTCTCGGAGTGACCAAGGTTTGAAACCCAATATACAATAAAGAAAAGGCTTGTATTACATTTTCTAACATATACTGTTTACTATTATGAATTGAAATTTATAAAAGAATCACTATAAAAGATGAGACTCACTTCCTTTATATAACTCATGAATAATGAGTGAGTCTCACTTTCTTTCGTAGAACTAATGAATTCTAGGGAATCGTAAAACAGGTATTGGAGAGAAAACATCATAGGGTGATAATATGATAATTTGAGACTATTTCTTCTGTAGGACGAAGCTTCCACTTTTTACTCTAACACACTGACACTTTTTTGTCACATTTACCTTACCACTTTGTTAGTTGATTTTTATTAAAAACTATGAAACTATGGATTAGATTAGTTGATTAAAAGTGAAACTCACAAAATTTTGACTTTCAAAATTTTAACTAATGATAAAGAATGTATTATTAACATCTCTTGCACTCACTAACAGCTCTACCTCAATATCTTGCTTTATTATTCATTTCAGTATTGTGATGCTTTTTTTTCTTGTATCTTTTTCTCTGAAATAGGGTTCTCTGCATACATCTCTAGTGGAAGCAGTTCGACCCCACAAAATCTTGCGCACCAACCCTTATTGCAAAAGGATTTTCTCAAGGAACATACTTAATAAGTGATGAATGACTGGCAGCTAGACAAGATATGTTGTTGTCCTCTTGAGTTTTTTTCACTATTTTTCTCATAATTAAGTCTCTCTTTGTTTTATACTTCTATTATGTCCTGGCCACTAGCATATGTTGTATGTATGCCTACTTGACTGTATAAGAATCTGATTTGAGCCTCCTACTGATTTTCCCATGTGATATAAGGCTCTGAAAGCTCAAGGCAATTGTTTTCTAGATGCATATAATGCAGGTTTATACTGCAGTATGTTGTGCTATGGATGTATGATGTACGATACATCCTATGATGTTCTTTTTTTTTGTTTTCTACGTAGAATGATGTGTAGATTTTGCTGGATGTTCTATTATATAATAATTCTTTGTTGGGAGTTTGGGTACTTGGAAATTTTGTGTCCTTGTTGGGAACAAAATGGCTAAAGTGATAAATAGTCTCTTCTTTAATGGATTGGATGTATTAGATGGTTAATAAATTTATTATGATGTTATTAAATTTTGTTTTTGAAAGATTGGTGATAGATTGAGAATCCTACACCAGAATATAACTAAAAAGAAAATTAATTTTTTGTCAAATGTAGATCTAGGTGAAGAGATCAAATAATTTTGAAATTACATTGGATCACAAAAAAAAAAAATATGATGAATGTTATTTATAATAATTGTACAATGAAAGACGTCACTTTACAAATTGGGGTGTAATACAATATAATTGCAAAATTGTTTTATCTCTTCAAGTGGGATCTAAATTCACCAAAAAGTTATCTCTCATTTTCGTCTTCAAGTGGGATCTAAATTCACCAAAAAGTTATCTCTCATTTTCGTTGTAATTTTGGTGCATAAATCCATATATGACCACTATTTTATCTAAGAGTTATATAAATTTAATTTGTATACATTTTCCAGCAAAAACATTACAATTTTTTCTTTGATTAATTAATTAATTAATTTATACTATCTTTTATGTTAAAAGAAACTTCAATATACCTTTAGTTATTGAAATATGATTATTTGAAATTAATTTACACTACAAGAAAAACATGAAATAGAAACCAATTTTAGAGACAAAATATAATTAGTTGTTATAATAACTAAATTAGAGACCATTTTAGAAACTAAAAAAAAAAACATGGTTCCTAAATTAGTTTTTATTATTGTTAAATGATTTCTAAATTGGTATCTAATTAGCTACCAAGGTTTTAACTACCAATTATTTACTTTCTAAATTTGGTAGCAAAAACCTTGGTTGCTAATTAGATACCAATTTAGAAACCATTTAACAATAATAGAAACTAATTTATAAACCAAAATATTTTTTAGTCTCTAAAATGGTATCTAATTTGGTCACTATAACAACCAATTATTTTTTGTCTCTAAAATTGGTTTCTATTTCATGATTTTCCAAGCATACATCTATTATGTAACATCCCTCCTTAAACTTATGGGGGGTATTATTAACAACCATAAGTTTGTGTAGAAGATGATGAAAAGCTAAGCCAGAAAGAGGTTTGACGAGAAGATTCTCGTTACTTGAAATTGTGAGGGAACATGAACAAGAAGAAGACACTTGCTTTAGACATGATCATGGAAAAAATGTAGGTCTAACTCAAAATGTTTGGAATGAGAGTGTGATACAAGATTAACAACAAGAAGAACATCCCCCAAGTGTTTTGAGTAGATAGTAGGCGTAGACGGTGAGACATGCAACTCAGTTAGTAAGGACTCAATCTAGAGGATTTAAGCCAAAGTTGTTGCCACACTCCTATATTCAACCTCAGTACTACTTCTTGAGACTACTTTCTGCTTTCTCGATGACCAGGTAACGAGGTTGCATCCAAGATAGATGAAGTAACCGGTGGTGGATTTGTGGTTTTCCAAATCAGTTGCCCAATCAGAGTCGATGAAGCCAATGATAGAGAGGTCATATGAAGGTTGTAGACAAAGACCATGGTTGTTCCAGCTAAATATTGAAGAATCTGTTTAACAACATTCCAGTGACTAAGTTGTGGTTTATGCATATATTGGAAATTTTGTTTACAGAGAAAGAGAGCTCAGGTCTAGTAATTGTGGCATATTGAAGCGCACCGGCAATAGAGAAATAAAGAGTGAGATCTTCAACCAAAACATAATTGTCAACGGTTAAACACAACGATGAGACCATTGGAATGGACTGGGAATTGGAACTAAGCATATTTGTTCTATGAAGCAGATCTTTGATATATTTAATCTTAGAGAGATGAAGAATATTATCTTTCAAACAAGTAGCTTCAATTCCTAAAAAATAGTGAAGAGGACCAAGATCTTTCAAGGCAAACTTTTGACTTAGTTGTGTGATGAGGGTTTGCACCAGGGTAGACAATGTTCCTGAAAAGAAAATATCATCAACATAAATGAGCATGAAAAGAGTTTCCTTGTTGTGAAACCTGATGAAGAGTGATGTATCTCTTTTCGAAGCTGTAAACCCCATGGAAGAAACAAGAGTTAGATCAGAGGCAAAGAATCTAGGAGGTTGTAGCATATAAACTGAAGTGTCTAAGTCACCCTAAAGAAACATGTTATTGATGTTAATATGATGAATCAGTCATGGGAGGACAAAGCTAACATGAGAACAACGTGAATAATTGTAGGTTAGACTACGAAACTATACGTATCTGTGTAATCCACACCTTTAGACTGATGAAAGCCTTTAGAAACCAAGCTAGCTTTATAGCGTTGAAGAGTGCCATTAGCATTGTACTTGCATTTAAAAACCCATTTGCAACCAACCAAGTTTGCACCAGGAGGAAGATGAGTGAGGGTCCAAGTGTTATTTTGGAGAAGAGCATCATATTTCAAACGTATTGCATTAAGCCATTCAGGGTGAGTCATAGCTTACTTGTAACGAAATGGTTCAAAAGAGTCATTAATAACATATGTATGTAAACTTTTAGGTTTAAAAATACCAGCTTTCGCACGAGTGATCATGCACTAGTGCAAAAAGGACTTATTTCGACACTACATTTAAGGTGTTTTTACGGTCAGACGTTGTCATTCAAAACACGGTGACATTTTTGAAATTATCTAAGAGGGCAACTTTACCTCATAGTCACCTTCTTATACAAAACACTTTGTTGTAAGAAGGCGGCTATACCAAATAGTCGCCCTCTTAGACTCTTTTTTTACCCTAACTCAGAGTGCGCCACTTACACTTTCATACTTCCTTTCTCTAGCGCTTTATTTTCTCTCTTGCTCTTCTACTCTGATGCTTCTTCATCGTCTTCCTCAAGCTTGCATTGTCTTCTTCATGCCATTGGTAAGTTGGTTTCGAGCTCTCTACTTCTTCTTCACCATTGTTTTTTGTTTCTCTTATTTTTTTTATTTTCTGCCATTGCTCGAAGGTCACCATTCATATGGTTTCATTGCCTTCAACGCTGGTGTTTGGGTTTTACTGTGCCCCATTTGCTCTGTCGCCACTACTGCTGTTGTCGCACCGCTCTTCACCTCCATCGTTGCCTTCACGCACAAGGTTGATGGTCTTTTAAATTTTTTTTAATGTTATTAATTTGTTTACTTTTTATTTTTTATAATTTGTTTTTTTTTTAATTTATATTATTTTTGTTTTTAAGTTAGAATAGAATTATTAAATTATTATATGGTAGATAGATTTATATTATTTAATATTTATAATTAATTTAATGATTTTTAATTTGTATATTTTGTATTTATTATAATTTGTATTCATTGTTAATTTATATTATGTTAGTTGTTAGGTTAAAATAGAATTATCGTGTTGGTATTGAGTCTGAGGGTATTCGACCCTCGGCAATTGATACATGTTGGTATTGATGGCGAGGGTGTTCGACCCTCAGCAATTGATACATGTTGGTATTGATTTCGGGGATGTTCGATCCTCGGCAAACGTGAGATTTCACACTCATTATTAAATACTTGAATGACTATTACAGAATATAAGGGATCGAAATTAGATTAAATCTATTCGCATAAGTGATGAGTACGAAAGAGAAGTAGAAGAATTTATACAATTTGTGCAACGTAACACGAATAATAGTGGTCATGATGAAGCAAAGATTAGGTGTCCATGTGTTAACTGTTTGAATGGAAGGATATTGGATGTTAAGAAAATCAGGGAACACCTTTATGTGATGGATTTCTTCAATCTTATACAGCTTGGACATGGCATGGTGAATTATTAAATTTACCACGTGTTTCCATAACCAAAGAATATGTGGGGTCCATCATGGATGATGCAGTACATGGTGAAGTACATGATGATCGATTGGAGGACATGATTTGTGATGTGGGAGCTGAGTCTTTTGAAGAAGCGCATGGATATGGAAGTATGTCAAGCGATGGAGAGACTCCGTTGTATCCTAGATCAACTAACTTCACACAGTTTTCGGTAGTGGTAAGATTGATGAATTTGAAGGCAATAAATGGATGGACTGATAAAAGCTTCACGAAATTACTTTAGTTGTTGATATATGCTTCTAAGGGAAATACTCTACCTCATCGTAATTATGAGGCCAAAAAGATTTTTTGTCCAATGGGTATAGAGTATATAAAGATACATGCATGTCCTAATGATTAGGAAAGATTTTGAATTGTCGAAAAGTTGTCCGAGGTGTGGGTTATCATGTTATAAGTTGAAACAAAAAGATGATGATACTATTGAAGAGATAGAAAAGCATGGACCCATAATGAAGGTTATGCGATATCTTCCCATCATTCCAAGGATGAAGCGTTTGTTTGCAAACCCAAATGATGTTAAAAATCTTAGATGGCATGTAGATGAGAGGAAATGTGATGGCATGTACCGACATCCAGTGGATTCTATTCAATGAAAGAAATTTGATGACGAGTTTCTAGATTTTGGTAAAGAATCAAGAAATATATGACTTGGTTTAATTATAGAAGAAATGAATCTGTTTGGTAATATGAGTACGAATCACAATTCATGGCTTGTTATTTATAACTTACCTCCTGGATTGTGCATAAAATGAAAATATATGATGTTGTCTATGATGATATCCGATCCAAAACAATCAGGAAATGACATAGATGTTTATCTAAGTCCCCTAATTGAAGATTTGAAGTTAATGTGGGATTAGGGTGTTGAAGTATTTGACGGATTTGCTAATGAAACTTTTAAGATGCATGCCATGTTATTTTGCACCATCAATGACTTTCCGGCATATGGTAACTTATCAGGGTATAGTGTTAAGGGTCATAAAGCATGTCCAATATAAGAAGAAGACACAACTTCTCAACAATTGAAAAATGGAAGAAAGAAAGTATATCTTTGGCATCGAAGGTTTCTTAGAAGTCATCATCCTTACCGGAAGTTGAAAAAAGCCTTTAATTGACATCAAGAGACTAGTTGATGAGAATCAAATAAAGGAGGCTTTTATTAATGTAGGAAGAGGACACATCCACCCTCACATTTGAAGTTCTTCCTTCTAGTCTTCTCAAAATTAAAAGAAGACATAAAATAAAGATGAGGCCCAAGCCCAAGCCCAAGAAGGCCAAAGCCCAAAGAGCCCAAGTCCAT
>Ga0123342_1009558_pt1 | contig 11559 bp, 5 predicted proteins | sample Turbeawhitnodule_FD_89960 | JGI IMG/M metagenome (GOLD analysis project Ga0123342, IMG submission 89960) | Root nodule microbial communities of legume samples collected from Mexico - Turtle bean Mexico white nodule | ecosystem: Host-associated > Plants > Roots > Nodule | place: Mexico: Nepantla... | reverse complement strand
TGTTTGGGGGGGGGGGGGAAAGTTTGGGCCCCGCGGGTTTTTTGTTGGGTTTTTTTTGGGGAAAAGGTGTGGGGGTTTTTGAGGGGGGGGGGGGTGGGGGGGCCGCGGGAATTTTTGGGGGGGGGGGGGGGGGGGGGGGGGGGACTATTTTTTGGGGTTTGAATTTCCAAAAAATGAAAGCTGAAACTGTAGTGTAGTGAAAATAATAAAGATGACTTGGATTTTGAAGGTTAATAACCTTGTATTTACTCTGATTGGTATTTACTTGTATGTTTTTTGAGACACCTCTGACTTTTTATGGTTTATTATGAATGCCATGAATTTTTAATAATTTTGAGAAGTTATATGTGCATAGTATGCAATGTAAGCTATATAAATAAATTTAGGAATAATGGCTATCCCGCTACAGCATTTTCTCAGATTTAAGATGGACCTTTTTCCCTTTAAATAATTGGTTCTAGTTGTGAACAAGCTTTAACAATCAATATGTCCTTGGTAATTTTTCAATGACCAAACTCATTGATCATTATTTCCTTTATTAATAGACAATCCTAGAAAAAATTTTAGGATTTAATATACCAGTAGCCTTAAAATTGGAGTCAGATTTCTAGCCAACAATATTGGTATTGCAAACAATTTCGATGCCTCAATTTTTTGCTGTGTTCTATATTAGACCATGATTCTCCCATTCTCCGCCCACCACTAAAAGGAAAAGGAACTAGTGATTTTACATTCAGGATTTGAGGATACAAGAATATAATTTCTTATAGTATTACCGTTTTTTTTTCTCAAAAAAGGCATTCATTGATCTGTATTTTTCTAGGAATCTGGATCAAATCAACATATGGAGTACCTTGTACAATGAGTGGTTAAATTTGGGAGCAGTGTTGCTTGTTTGGTTACTTTTATATGGGGAGATATTCCATAAGTATTGCATTGGAATATTTAAATTTATCATTAGTTACTCCCTGTTGGTTTTGGATTTATGGTTGTAAGGTGCACAACTGCTCATAATGCATTTGGTCTCACAAGTAACATTTTTAATTAATAAAAGAATTCCATTCAATGAGATGTTTATTTGGAGTTGTTCCTTTTCTAGAACTGAAAGAGGATAATCTTTGCAAGAATCAAATAAATTTTTTGTTTGGGATTTTTTCACCAGTAATCTGAGTGGGGTTATTCTTGTTTAAGTATTGTTGGTGAAAATAATCCTTGAATAACAGGAGCTCTATCAATTTGTTATATCTGATGCCTTGACGAGGTCAAGCTGAAAACAAATTTACAAATTAGAGTTTTAGCCCTGGTTTGTTTTCTGTTTTCAACAACAATTTTCTATTTTCTACTCTCAGTACATTTGAAAGTGTTTGTTCCCAAAGCACATTTCTGTTTTCTAAAAGAGTGGTGAATTGACTCCTGAACAGAGTACCTTGGAAAATAGAAAGAAAACTAGGATCAGATAACATAAAACAAAAAGGAGAGAAGGAAATTAAACAGACTCTAAGTTTTTTCTTTTAATTTTCTTATAGCTAGTATGATTCTTGTATTGGTTGTCTCATCACAATCCCAGAGACTATACATTGCCTTTTTAACTGTACTCTTGTGCTAAAGGAACAGGTTGAACTTTAAACATATTATTTACCATGGGTATCTACGGTAAACACCTGTGGTTATTAATTATTACACTTGGATTTTTTTTTATTGAAATCTAAACCTTCTTTACTCCGTCTTTGTTATATTGAGGTAGGGTAAAGAATGAGTTCAGTACAGAAAGTATTGCCATATTTTGTTTGTAGTACAATAAGGAAAAAATAATAGTCTTAGTACATAAACTTTAATTTCGTAGTTTTGTTCGTGTTTGGTCTTTAGTAATTGACAGTGTTTGTTCTTAAAGAAAGAATTAACTTTAATATGCAAACAACCTTGAAGGGAACTTTTATCCTTTGCTTTTGTTTTGTAAATTTAAAATCCTTACTTTCAAGATTAATTCCATATTAACATTAATTTTATTTTGAATGAATACACATGACAAATACTAAAAACTAAACACGCTCAATTAGCTTAACCATTAAAGGGATTCAAACAAAATTAATGAAATTGAAATATAAATCTTTGTACTTACACTGTTATTTATTTTCATTGTACTAAAAACAAAACATGTCAATAACCGGATCAACTATTTACCATTTGAGGTATTATAGGTATTGTCCATACATAAAAATTGGGTAGATATGTGTAATATTTTAAAATAATAGTTGTCATGTGTAAAAATATTGCATGAGGTAGGGAGGCAGGTGTAGTTTTCCGATCAGGAAAGGTTAAGTGTAAAATATTGTTGTATTCAAGGTTTGCCTTGTCTAATTCTCCTCATTTTACCCATCTTAGGAGAGTTTTCATTGCAATATAAGCTTGAAAATAAAATTGGTAGATTGTACCTGCCTGTTGAAGGCATTTTTGATGAAACCTTAGAGGAAGTCATCCACGCAGTGACTTGACTATTGTTTAATCTGTTTTCTGTTTTACTTTTGTTGTAGCAACATGAAGCCATTGCACGTGAGGAGTCAACAGAGTTCAAGAAAGGGATTATAATTAAAGAATCCCGACGTGGTTTCTTGCTCAGAGATCGAGTTCTAAGGCCAGCCCTCGTGAAGGTTTCATTAGGTCCTGGAACTAAGAAATCTCCACTGTCTCCTGACAACTCCATGGAGCAACCTTCAACAGCTGCTGGAATAGATGAAAGATAGTCTCTTCAACTTTCTAACTCATTAAAACTCTAGTCATATCTTTACATTGCTCAACTTGAAATGCTTATAGTATTCAATATTTTGGTATTTGGTCCTTAGGTGAGTGTAGCCCCACACCACACTTGAATTTTTAAGAAAGGGAATTAATTTTGATCATGAGAGAACGATGAGTTTCTTGTGCAATCCATTTTTAACCAAAAGCCAAAAATGGTTCATTCTATAGCTCTTCTGGCATTTAAGCTCCACTGCAGAAACGCCTTGTAGCCTACCAAAAATCAACTGCATGTGGAGTTCTAAAGTGAAGCTCACATGAAGCCTGATCACTGTTGTGTGTCTAGCGTTAGAACGCTCTATTGTTCTCTAGCAAAACCTTTTCATGAGGCAATGCCAAGTTACACACTAGAACTTGTAAGTGATAATTTATTTTTTATTTAAAGTCATTCAAACCTATCTATATCTCGGTATTGGTATGAGTTTCATACTATGCTGGAATCATGTTTTCACCGTATCATATTATTGTTCCTGGTCTTTGGTATTATGTGTTGAACAAATCACAATTTTGATTCAGTTCTTATCGTTCCTACTCTGTTGTTTGCTGCACCTCTAATGTGTATGGTATATTATCACAGACAAAATATTGATAAGTTCTTATGTACTTTTTTTTTAATACTAAATGATCTTCATTAAATTATGGTGTCTTAAATATTCACATCTCATTGGAGTGCTTATAGTACCAACCATATACGTAACTTACTGTAAGTTGTCTCTTGCGATATTGGGATTGCCAATTGAGTAAAATACAATATAAAATTGTAGTTTCCTGTCTCTATCACCTGAAAGTAACTTATATAAATCATAATGAAACTTATTTATTCATAAGTTAAAATCAATTAATGTAGAATTTTTTTTTTAATTTTAATTTTTTAATTTATATATAAGAAATTTTAAATTATGGAAAAACAATTTTATTTTATTTATTATATAAAAATATTAAGAAGTTTATATAAATGAATATAAAATATTTGTTAGGAAACTTGTGGAGAATGACAAGCAATCATCACTGGGCTGTGGATGAAAAATATTTTAAACTTTGGGACAATTAGTATAGGGGTAGTTTTTAGTGTTTAAGAAATTTGAAAAGCAAGATGTTTATTTTTTTTTGTGATTTTTAGAAACATTTATTCTTTGTTTTTCATAAAGTTGTTAAAAAAATTAATTTTTCTTGAGTTGAAAAATGAACACTCTAAAAACGTATCATATTAGTGTTGTTACATTGTTGAGAATATTCATATCAATGGTATAAATTTTAGTTATTGATGAGAAATATAAGTGTGAAGATTCGTAATTCCAAAGAAGAAAAGAAGTTGTAGCAGACGCATTCTGAGTGAAAAGGATAAATGGAATATTATAGTGGGCATAGAGTTGGCAGATGCAATGGATGCGTTACTCTCCAAGTACATGCTTGTTTGGTGTCTCAGACGCAACATAAGATGCTAAAAGAAGCATATGATGTAGGCCATGTTTGCATGCTTCTAACGTAACCAAGCACACACAACACAACACATGACGCCATGATGGAAATTAATTGGACCAATTCAAATAGAGAGAATAAGAGAGAAGAGATGAACCAGAGATGAACCATGCAAGCACCACAAGAAAGAGAAACCAAGATTGATAATAAAGTCATGAGAGAACAATTTTATTATTTGAGTGTATTTAAGAGGATTGTTATTCGACATTTTTTAGTGTCAAAATAATTTTTGTACTTTATTTTTACATTTGTGTTTTTTGTTTTGTTTTGAAGCTTCTGAAAAAATGAAAAAAAATAAACAAACAAAAATAATGTTACTATTAGTAAAATTATCACAAAACATATCTTAACTATCAACTTTTTTCACCAGCCATAATCAATCATCATCACTTGAAAATAAAATAAAAATATGCGGAGAGACATTGGGGGAGGTATGGAGGTCAAAGAATTGTCTAACAGTTAATGATTGACTACTTTTATACCGACATCATTTACCTTGTTTGAAATCAACTTTATCAAACTCATCAATTTTGTAAAACTCAAATATCAATTTTGTAAAACTCAAATGTTTCCAACTTCTTTAAGTGGATTATCCTCTTTCTACAAATTTGAATTATCATATTTTTGTTGAACCTTGTACTAGTGCGTAAGAATGCTTATGAAAATACATTGATTAAAGTAGATCAATAATTAATTAATAATATATCTTATGAAATCTGCATATAATATTTTAGGGTGTTTTAATTATGTCAAAAATGATTTTGATACTTTAGAGTATAATAAATTGATTACTTACCTAAATATGTCCTAATGTACAAGAAGTATTAAAATATTAAAAATATTTTCTCAAATACTCTTATTTATTTATAAAAAATATTAAAATATATGACCAAGGTTCTAACATAAAATAATAAATGAAAAATATTTTGGAAAGAAAAAAATTATTATTTTATCATTATTGTTCTTACTAGGGAGATGAGACTTAGAGAACTATTGAAGTCTTCTTCTCCTTCCTTCGGTCTGTCAGATTGTTGGATGATGAACTAGGATTCTTCTCGTCCTCCTGCTTCTCCTTCGGCACTCGGTCTTGGGTGAACACCGAATGGTGGGGGTACTTGCGAAGGCACTCCGCAACTCAAGTCAGTAAAGCGGGTGGTCAACTCTCTGGTAGGTGAATAGTAATAAATGACATACCTTACTCCTTGGGATGCATGCTATTTATATTATTCTAATGGGTCTACCTTGTTGGGCCTGTTTATCGGAGTGGACCCTGCTTAGGGTTGCATTACCTAATTCTTAATGACGGATTAACTTCACTGACCTTGGTTTGAGCGTTAACGGTAATATGGGTCGGCCATCGGTCAGGTTCCCCTGGTCTCGGTCGTCTCGACCAAGTATTCTAAGGTCTCGTCCAGGTAGACCGTTGGCCTCGTCGTCTTGGCCGAGTCTCTCAGGTCTCGGCCAGGTTCCCCAGGTCTCGGTCAGGTAGACCAGGTCTCGGACAGCCAGGTGGGTCTCGGGCAGGGAGACCAGGGGTCGACCTCGCCCATACCGGTACAATTATCATGTCAAACTTCTTCATTGGCATATTCTTTAGGAAATACAAATGAAGAGTCTAAATCAATGAATGGTTATTAGGATGTGTGAGCAACGAGGAAGTTTGAGTGGTGGACATAAATGAAATTCAAAAAATCATGTTTATAATCATCATTTCAAAATAATATAATGGTTGAGGAGAGTTGTCACAACTTTCTCCTTAGTAGTTGTCTTACTAGGAATCAAACTATTTGACAGTGACTTGATTCACCTAGCCTTAAATCGAACTTGTGATCGAACTTATGATCTTAGCTTTAATACTAATTATTGAATCAAATCTTTATTATTAAATTAAAAGTTATAACCGATAATCAAAATATAACTTTTTACAGTTAATAATGTAGGAATCAAAACATTATGATTTAATTATGACTTGACTCATCTAGCATCTCTTAGAGAACAATTGATGTACCATGTAAACAAACGTGATGAAACATTTCTCCAAATACAAGTGGTCTTTTGTATTGAATGCATTTGTTGATAGTATTAATATATTGAAGAGCTTGGCAAATGATGACATCATAACGGTAAAAAGATATTTTCCAATCAACCGCATATGTCATGGTGGAGAACAAAGGTACATGCTTGATTCTCTTTTGATGAATTTACCATGGATGTACTTCCTATGATTAACGTGCGCCACCATAACTTCACTTGATAATTGTGCATCACTAGAAGCTTTCCATGTTTTGTGTAAGGCACTTCATTTAAATCCAATACTAAAAGAATCCTTCAATTTTATAGTACAAGGTAGAGAGACTTTATTGGACATTTATCACTAATTGGTCAATCAATAACATTTATATTCACATTGTTCATGTGTCATATAAAACTTTTAAAGGTGAAATTTTGCAATATGTTGGTAAAGCCAAATGATTGTTATCATATGTGTCTGAGGTCCAAGATGACCACTAAAGATATTGGGATGTTGAATATTTTTACAAGTTACCTCATTGACTACTGACTAGGAAATTTTCTCAGAGTATACTTGTCATCACATTATCATTCTTGTTAAGGTATAAATTTTATGATACATGGATAAACGATTCATCATAGAAATTTTAATCCTCATCAATCAATATAATCTTGTCAAGACAATCCATGATTTTAATAATAAATAATATTAAGTTTTCATGATTCAATTAAATATGCCTTAAGTATATTTGCAAGACTGACTATTTTTCACCCTTTTATGAGTTTGTATGCTCAAGTTGGTGTTGTAAGTATTATGATGAAATATCCAAAGATAAAGTTGTCATTCACATAACAAGTTGAGTGCAATTAAAGAAGGTGTCAACTAAAGGTTACATACCTTTGATAAAGCATTAACACAAGGCAATGATCTACATGCAAGCTCCAACATTCCTTTCCAAGACATCTATAAATAAAAGTTCTCCCATGCATAAATGACTATAGTATTGTTGAGTAATTATATGCATATCCAAATGGAATTAAATGTTCTGCAAACAATAATATTGTAAAGCTAATTTAAGTGCAAGATTAATAAATCATTTAATGGGTAAAAAGATTGTCTTTTATTTGTAAAATCTTCACTTTATGAAGTATTTTTTTCTCTTGACAAAGAATGTTTATAACTTATATCCTCTCTTAAAAGAGAGTTTTCTTTACAATCTTTTAATAACTTTTTTGTTGTAGTCAAGAGTGGGTGTAATAAAATACTCAGGAAAACTAAATGTGGCTTTTGGTGTTAAAAACTATATGATTTTTATCTTAGGAGAGATAAGAAAGAATAGTCAGGAGCGACTTTGTGTACTCGGTGTAAGTCAAAAGTGAAAGTAATAATACTCTAATAAATATTTGATTAGAGAAATGCTTTATATGTTAAAATACCTAGCCCAATTTTTGAGTGAACTAGTATAAGATTTCAAGTGTAACATTGCCTAATCTAGTTTTTTTCCAATTTTTTGTTTTTATTTATTATTTAAGATGGTTAAGTTTCTTGCATTATTGAAAATATAACGATAGTCATAAACTAAAAAAAAAATGTTATCTCAATCAAACTCATGACCTTGACTTTAATACCAATTATTGCATTGAACACTTATCAGTAGGGAAAAAACTATAGTTGATGGTCAATGCACAAGTCTCTTAACCAAGAAAGAATTGTATAAGTTGAATGCATTCATAAAGGCTCAATCTTGGACTTTTGTATTAGTGTAGAAGATAAGGTCAAAGGTGGAAAAGGGTGTGATCTCACCCAAGGTAGGGGATGCTTTTTCCTGCACCCCCATATGTTCTTTAGGCACTCCATAGTAGATATTAAAAGCCCAAAACCTTAAAATTTTTTACCTCGTTCTTTCTTTGTTCATTCACCGTGCGACATCCCAATCAGTTTTTCATCCTGTGTTTTTCTTTCTTCTTGACATTATTCATTATCGTTAAGAATGAAAAAAATAATATATGATTGATATCCCTTGTGTAAAATACACACATATGGATCTTTATTTATAGATGAGAATAATAACATAATCAATACATAATAATAAAATAATATAAACTATGGGTTAAGTCCGTTACATTCAACACCCCCCTCAAGCTGGTGCATATAAATCATATGTACCAAGCTTGTTACAAATATAATAAATTCTAGGCTCTCATAAAGATTTGGTGAAAATATTTGCTAATTGATCATTTGAATTAACAAATTCAGTCTTGATATCTTCGGACACAATATTTTTTCGAATGAAATGACAATCAATCTAATATGTTTGGTCCTTTCATGAAAGACAAGATTTGAGCTAATATGAAGAGCATCCTGATTATCACAACTGAGTGTCATTTGATTGACTTCTCTAAATTGCAATTCTTTGAGTATTTGTTTAAGCCGAATAAGCTCACAAGTAGCTGAAGCCATAGCTATATATTCCGCTTCAGCATTAGATCTTGCCACAACACTTTGTTTCTTACTCTTCCAAGAAATTAAATTATTACCAATAGAAACACAATATCTAGAAGTAGATCTTCTATCAGACGGAGATCCTGCCCAATCAGCATCTGAATAACATATAACTCTAGTATGATTATTGTGACCATATAACAAAATTTTTCCAAGAGAACCTTTAATGTATTTCAATATACAAATGACTGCATTCCAATGATCAACACATGGTGAATTAAAGAATTGACTCTCCACACTAACAACAAATGAAATATTTGGACAAGTGAATAAAATAGTTCAATTTTCCAACTAATCTTTTGTACTTCTCAGGATCTAAGAAAGGCTTCCTCTGACTAGGTAGGAGATTGACATTAGGATCCATAGGTGTCTCAACAAATTTTGAATTCATTAATCCAATTTTCTCCAAAAGATCCAATGCAGACTTCCTCTAACAAATAACAATACAATTGTTTGATTGGGATACCTCATTCCCTAAGAAATAACTGGGTTTGCCAAGATCTTTGCTTTGGAAGTGTTGACAAAGGTGTTGTTTTACCTGTAAGATGTCATGGTGATCACTGACTGTAAGAACAATGTCATCAATCTATACTATAAGATAGATACACCCAACACTTGAGTGACAATAAAAAACTGAAAGATTTACTTCATTACAAGTCATACCAAAATGTTGGAAAACTTTGCTAAATTTTTCAAACCAAGCCCTATGAGATTGCTTGAGACCATATAAGGATTTGTGGAGACGACATACCAATCCAGAAGACTCCCCCTGAGCAACAAAGCCGGGAGGTTGCTTTGTATAAATTATTCTTGCAAATCCACATTAAGAAAGACATTTTTGACATCCAATTGATAAAGAGACCATTGTTGAAGAGCAACCATGGCTATGAATAAACGAAATAAAACCATCTTTGCTATTGGAAAAAAAGTATCACCATAGTCTAAACCAAAAATTTGGGTATAACCCTTAGCCACAAGAAGAGCTTTGAGACGATCAATAGTACCATCAGGACCAATTTTAATAGCAAAAATCCACCTGCAACCAACAACAAAATTTCCAGAAGGTAAAGTAACGAGTTTGACGACTAATGGATAATAAGTTAAAGGGAAACCTAGGAACATAAAAAAACATTATCAATAGATAAAGAAGGAAGAAGATGAATAGTACCAACACCATGGGATGAGACTCTAGAGCCATTGGCCATGATAATGGTTGGTAAATAATCGAAGGTAGACAAAGAAGAAGAAAAAAAAATTATTACTAGTAATATGATGAGTGACATCTGAGTCGAGAACCCAAGGACCAAAAGAATTGGAGTGAGTAAGGCCAACATAAGGTGTACTTGAATGTGCAACAAAAGCAGTGGAACCAGAGTTCTGATGATCCTCATACCATTTAAGAAATTCATTAAATTGCAGGTTGACCTGAGATATCAGATGAAGTAAGGTCCATGGTAGAAGGTTGCACAGGAACATTCTTGACAATCGCAACAAATCTAGGAGGATAACCATGTAAGGCATAACATCGATCAATTTTGTGGTCAAGTTTGTCGCAACGGTCATGCTTGTGCGTCCTTTGCCCGACTTGGAAGGGCGAGAACTATCATAACGTTGAAAGATTAAAGCAGAATAGTCATTAATTGGAAGAGGTATATCAGTGATGTGTTTACCTGACACACACAGAAGGGTAGAACAATTAGAAGTATAATTGGGAACAAAAGGAGATCCCAAAATCTGATAACAAACATGAGAATAATCATCAGAAAGGCTAGTAAGCCCAATAACATGTTGCTCTAGTTCTTGAGTAGGAGTGGAGGCAAGAGGTAATAATTCATTAAAATCATGAAAAAGAGCATGTAGTTTACCCAAATATTCATCCATTGTACCATCAAGACGTTTGGGAATAATAATTTCGCTTGTTCCCAAACTTCTAAACTAGTTTCAAAATCACGAAAAATTTGTTTTAAAGATGAGTGAATGGTAGATTTAATAACAATGCATAATCCGATATACATAATTGCATTATGAATTACATAATCCGGTATGTTAATTTGGACTTAGGTTGGAGTTCTGAAAATTCAGAAGATAATTGTTTTTTCTAATGCTTATGGATTATACAATCTGTAGATGCACCAGATTATCCAATCCATAATACACACCTTCACGTATATACAGAGACGAAAATCACAACAATGAAAAGTCACCAATAAACTATCACCTCTAATTGTCACACCACCACAAATGATCGCCAACCACTACCATCATATCCTACCACCGCCACAACCACCGACATTTTCAACACATTCTCCTTGCTCAACAACAAGCAACTTCAACACCATCATCATTGATGGAGGAGGGCCAAGCACAACCTCCCATGAAAGGCTAGACCCCAAGTCAAGAGCGTCTAGACCCAAGCCAAGCATCTAAGACCAAGCGAGGAGCGTCTAAGATCAAGCTAGGAGCGTCTAAGACCAAGCTAGGAGCGTCTAAGATCAAGCTAGGAGCGTCTAAGACCAAGTTAGGAGCGTCTAAGATCAAGCTAGGAGCGTCTAAGACCAAGCTAGGAGCGTCTAGGACAAGAAGACTTGGATCAAACTATGAATGGAGAATGACATATTGGTACATGTTCCGTGAAGGCCCATCAAGTGCAACCTAGTTTTAATTGGGGTGTAAATAGCATAGCCATGTGGACAAATGTTTATTTTTCTGCACATTAGAATTAAGGAAGAGTTAACCTTGATTAGCTAAAGGTTTCTAGAAGCCTTCACTAATCA
>Ga0123342_1009557_pt1 | contig 11560 bp, 2 predicted proteins | sample Turbeawhitnodule_FD_89960 | JGI IMG/M metagenome (GOLD analysis project Ga0123342, IMG submission 89960) | Root nodule microbial communities of legume samples collected from Mexico - Turtle bean Mexico white nodule | ecosystem: Host-associated > Plants > Roots > Nodule | place: Mexico: Nepantla... | reverse complement strand
TATATATATATATATATATATATATATATATATATATATATATATATATATATATATATATATATATATATATATATATATATATATATATATATATATATATATAGGTAAATTTATAATGATAAATGAACCAACATTTATAACTTAACCTATTTAACTAAGCGACTTTTTAAACTTTAAGCCAAACTTTTTGTTTTGTTAAGTTGTCAAATTAGGTTAGGTCTAAAGTAATAGTTAGGCCTAAAGCAATGAAAATCGTATAAGCTTTTTGGAGAATATTTTTTTCTATTTCTACTGTTTCTAAATTTTGTTTGTGACGTGGGTCAAATTTTACAATTAATCACGTTTATATTATATATAAAAGATGTACCAATTAAGGGGTTTTACACGTAATTGTTTGCATGATATTGTATTGTTTTGTACATGTGATGATACAGGGGAAAAGAGGTGTAGAAATTTGTTTTGGACTGGTACGTCAGTGAGAAATCATAAGGGATATAGCATGTGGGGGTGTACCTTTAGTAAGTGTGAACAACTTTCTTCTCTTTTGTAAAGCTACAAGACATTATACTTATCTTTTTCTCATCCTCAAACAAAAATTGTCCTCCCTCCTTAAAAGTTTTATTGATCCCGAGCTAATAACAACATAATATAGTGCTAATTTTGGAATTTGAATCCTTCGAGTAAGTTTCCTTTATTTTTCTTCTCTTTTATTTTGACATGTATATTGATGATTGTAGAGATATGTATTTGGGTAACTTTCACCAACAATTGATGATCTAAAGTTTTATATGGAAAGGTTTTGGGAATTATCAGTTGAATTACTAGGTTTTTGGTAAGTTGACTTCAACATTTCTTTGTTCAGGACTCACATTATTAGATTTCAAGTTATTTGAAGCAAGAAAAGTCAGTAAATTTCTAATTCTTCATTTTAAGTTATCACTACAAGGAAATCATGAAATAGAAACTAATTTTTAGAAACCAAAATAATTAGTTGCAATACTAATTAAATTAAAGACCATTTTAGAAAAAAAAAATTGGTTTCTAAATTAGTTTCTATTATTGTTAAATAGTTTCTAAATTGGTATCTAATTAGCAACCAAGGTTTTTGCTACCAAATTTAGAAACTAATTTAGAAACCATTTAGAAAGTATTTAACAGTAATAGAACCTAATTTAGAAACCATTTTTTTTAGTTTTTAAAATGGTCTCTAATAGTTGCTATTGCAACTAATTATTTTGATCTCTAAAAATTGGTTTCTATTTCATGATTTTCTTGTAGTGTATAGTGTGATTATTGAGTAGAAAAAACTCATTAGAAACCTTGCATGTGATTATGATGTAGTAGATTTTGAGTTATTCAATTTGCATAAAAGGAAAAGTAGATTCCCTTTTAATTTTGAGTGTAAAATATTAGGAAAATGTTATGTTCTCCTAGAGATAATGAATTGTGAATTGGAACTAATTATTCTGACTATACTTCAATTTTTCTTTCTTTTTTTTCATTGATATTTTTGATGGTTTGAATCCTTTTGTTTTGATACTAGAAAATCTTTACATATGTTATAATTGGTAGGAAATTAGGTAAAGTATGAGAAATACGCAGGTTAGAAGTTGAATTATATTATATGAAATATGTTAGACATGAATGATACCATACAAACACAGAATAATGGGAGATTTTGTTCCGGTCTTGAGAGAAACAGTAAGGGATTGAGTTGTGGTGAGTGGAGGAGAATAAGTTTCTAAGGTTTATTGCCTTCCATTAGCCTCCATTTCTTGCTTCTTCTTAACTCCTTAATTAATTAAAAAGATAATACGATGCCAAAATACTATTGCATTTATTATATTACTTTAAATCATCTTTATTTAAATATTTTCCTCAACTTTTCCTCAACTTATAAGTTATTTTGTATTAAAATATAAATTCTTTAAATACTTTATGAGAGATCTTTTATATATGAAACCCGTAGGTACTTTATGATAGAGTACCATCCGAAATGACACATATTGAACCTTTAACGATCATGGTTAGAAGAATGGAAGAAGAAGGAGTTTAGAAAACTCTATTTTTATGAAGAATTAATTTTTAACATTTTCTTCCAAATTTCCTAGTCTTATAAATTTGTACAAAGTCGTATAGGCTTTTTTTTTGGGTTTGTATTTCGGTCATTATCTTAGATCATGTTTTAGTCCAATTTTTCCAATTAGAGTAGGGTGTAAATAGAAAATGAAAGAGTTTAGCTAGAGTTACAATTAGGTCTCCTTGGACCCAATCCAACTCTAGACCATTGAAGAGTTTTTTTAAGGTTAAAGCTTGCACCTTGGTTGTTCATAACACTACAAATACAAGTGTTAGCCCCCTTATAAATCAGATTTGAATTGATAATGACATGTTGCCCAAGTTGCTAGCTCATTTCTCTTCAAATTCCCACTCTCAAGTTTTCACTTCTATTAGTGTTTTGCTTGAATTTTCTTATGAGTTGGTCTAACCTCTCTTAGGCTTCATTATCATTCTCCATAAACCAATACTTCACAATTTCTTTCACTCATTTTACCCACTCAATCCCATCAAATTTCGCACCTCAAAATACAAAACTAAAGACTCATAGCAATGCAACTTAGGACTACATCATTATTTCTAAAATTATTCTATCTATAACATTCTATTAACTTATATATTAATAGTAATTTTAATATTATTACTAAATTATTATTAGTTATTTTAGGTAAGTTTTAAATTATTAGTATTTCAATATTATTTTTTATTACTATATCTCACTATTATTTTTATTATTTTTAATATATTCGTATTTTTTAATCTTATCATAAACTTAAAACTAATTTGCTACTATATAATACACATAATATCTTATCTACCCATAATTTTATAATAAATTAAGTAATGTGGATACAAATTTTTTATTTTTTTGTATTTTCTTAATATATATTAAATAATAAATACACATAAATTTATGATAAAATTAAAAAAAAATGTAAATACATATACATTTATGTTCCTACTAGAGAGATGGAACCTAGAGAACTATTGAAGTCTTCCTCTCCTTCCTTCAGTCTGGCAGGTTGCTGGGTGATGAATTGGGGTCCTTCTCGTCCTCGTGCTTCTCCTTCGGCACTCAGTCTCGGGCGAACACCGAATGAGAGGGTACATGCGAAGGCACTCTGACGCTCAAGTCAGTAAAGCAGGTGATCAGTATTCGGATAGGTGCACCGTAAAAAATTACGTACCTTTCTCCTTGGGATGTGTGCTATTTATATTATTTTAATGGGCTTACCTTATTGGGCCTGATTAGTGGAGTGGATCTCACTTAGGGTTGCATTACCTAATCCTAAATTACGGATTAGCTTCACTGACCTTGGTTTGAGCGTTAATGGTTATACGTGTCGGCCGGTGAAGCCAACCGTGGCGATTTCCCTCATCTCGGCCAAGTTTCTGTGGTCTCGGCCAAGTCTCTCAGGTTTCGGCTAGGCTTCCTTGGTCTCGGCCAAGTCTCTCAGGTCTCGGCCAGGCTTATTTGGTCTCAGTCGTCTCGGCCAAGTTTTCGTAGTCTCGGCTAAGTCTCTCAGATCTCGGTCAGGTTTCCCTAGTCTCGGTCAGGTAGACTAGGTCTCGGGCAGCTAAGTAGGTCTCGGTCCGGGAGATCGAGTGTCGGTCTCGCCCATTCCAGTACACTTGCCCCCAGGCTCAAGGGCAATTATGTCCAATGAGTCTTCAATGGTAGGTGTCGGTCAGCCGGCTTGGTCAGGTGGATTGGAATACGTCAGCGTGTGTCTCAGTTGGCCATACCAGTACACTTGCCCCCCAGGCTCGAGGTCGACTGGGCCGGCAGAGGCCGAAGAGGGCGAGTGCGTGCGAGTGCGTTGTAGTTAATCAAGAGTAGGTTAGTCTTTGGTCGGGATGTGGCCTTCTCTTGTTTTTATATCTTTCTCTCTCCTCCGAGGTCGGGGTGTGGCCTCCCCTTTAGAAATTATCAGTGTATCACCCTTCCTTTTTGTATCTAAGAAGAATTTTCACAAGTTAAAATGTTTGTGTTTAATTGTTTGGGCGGTCGGCCATTAATTGTGATTGCTTTAAATCGAACAAGTTGAATGGTCGATCGACCATTGACTGTGATTGCTTTAAATCAAACAAGTTGAATGGTCGATCGACCATTCACTATGATTGCTTTAAATCGAACAAGTTGAATGGTCGGTCGGCCATTAACTGTGATTGCTTTAAATCGAACAAGTTGAATGGTTGGTCGGCCATTAACTGTGATTGCTTTAAATTGAACATGTTGAATGGTCGGTCGACATGTAACGTGTGAGTTTGTTTGTGCCAAGTTACAATGTTAACTTGGGTGTGTGTCGATCGGTCTCGGCCTCGAGGTGTGCCGGTTGAGGCTTCGGCTAGGCCGAGTCGAGAGAGAGGTGTTGGCAGGGTATGCCTGTTGAGGCTTCATCCAGACCAAATCTAATGGGTCGGCCTCGGTAGGGTATGCCGGTTAAGGCTTCATCCAGACCAAGCCGAGAGAGGTGTTGGCAAGGTATGCCGGTTAAGGCTTCATCTAGGCCAAACCTGATGGGTTGGTCTCGGTAGGGTATGTTTGTTAAGGCTTCATCCAGACCGAGCTGAGAGAGGTGTTGGAGGGGTATGCCGGTTAAGGCTTCATCCAGACCAAACCTGATGGGTCGGTCTCGACAGGGTATGTCGGTTAAGGTTTCATCCAGATCGAGCCGAGAGAGGTGTTGGCAGGGTATGCTGGTTAAGGCTCTATCCAAACCAAACCTGGTTGATCGGTCACAGTAGGGTATGCCGGTTAAGGCTTCATCCAGACCGAGCCGAGTGAGAAGTGCTGGCAGGGTATGTCGTTTAAGGCTTCGTCCAGACCAAACCTAGTTGATTTGTCTCAGCAGGGTATGCCGGTTAAGGCTTCATCCAGACCGAGCCGAGAGAGGTGTTGGCAGGGTATGCCGGTTAAGGCTCCATCCAGATCAAACCTAGTTGATCGGCCTCGGCAGGGTATGCCGTTTAAGGCTTCATCTAGACCGAGTCGAGGGTTGCAGGAGAACAATGCTATTACTTTGATGAAAACGCCTCATCAAAACCTCCCTGGTAGGGTGAGGAAAGAGTGCGTGACTTTATTTAATTCAGCTGTAATAAAACTTGAGGTGCATGGCATTCCACGTCCTCGGTACAATTTTCTCGAAAGTCACTCTAAGTGATAAGCTCCTCCCTTTATGACTTCTCGGACTTAGAAAGGTCCCTCCCAGTTGGACGAGAACTTGCCTTCATTTTTTCTCGCATTGTTGCGCATCCTCAAGACGAGGTCGCCCTTCTAGAAGCCTTAACCGGCATACCTTGTGAAGGCACTCCGACGCTCAAGTCAGTAAAGCGGGTGATCAGTATTTGGATAGGTGCACCATAAAAAATGACGTACCTTTCTCCTTGGGATGTGTGCTATTTATATTATTTTAATGAGCTTACCTTATTGGGCCTGATTAGTGGAGTGGATCTCACTTAGGGTTGCATTACCTAATCCTTAATGATGGATTAGCTTTAGTGACCTTGGTTTGAGTGTTAATGGTTATACGTGTCGACCAACCAGGCCGACCGTGGCGATTTCCCTCGTCTCGGCCAAGTTTCCGTGGTCTCGGCCAAGTCTCTTAATTCTCGGCCAGGCTTCCCTGGTCTTGGTTGTCTCGGCCAAGTTTTCGTGGTCTCGACCAAGTCTCTCAGATCTCGGCCAGGTTTCCTTGGTCTCGGTCGTCTCGACCATGTTTCCGTGGTCTCGGCCAAGTCTCTCAGGTCTCGGCTAGGATTCCCTGGTCTCGGTCGTCTCGGCCAAGTTCCCCTGGTCTAGGCCAAGTCTCTCAGGTCTTGGCCAGGCTTCCCTGGTCTCGGTCGTCTCGGGCAAGTTTCCGTGGTCTCGGCCAAGTCTCTCAGATCTCGGTCAGGTTTCCCTGGTCTCAGTTTGGTAGACCAGGTCTCGGGCAGCTAGGTGGGTCTCGGTCAGGGAGAACGAGTGTCGATCTCGTCCATACCAGTACAATTTATAATAAATTAAAATATTACAGTATAAGTTTATAATTTATTTTAATAAATAAGAATACACATATAATAATGATAAAAGTAAAAAATGTAAAATTGATGTCCATATAAAGTTCATTTATATCAATTCCTCACATTTAATATTCTATCTTTGATTGATATTGATGTCCATAAAAAATTCATTTATATCGATTTTTTTTCGCTTATAAAATTATTTAAGATAGTCTCCTAAATATTGTTTCCTTGCATATTTATAAAACTCCTTATCGTTATAGATGTTGATAGCAATTCACATTTCAAATTTATTCCTAGCATTCAAATATGTTAAGCATTATCATTTAGGTCAGATGCTTAGAAATATTTTCCAATCAAATCTAAGGATCAAAATCATGATACCAGTCATCAATCAAGAATAAAATATTATGTTTAAATATCACCTCAATACATAAGAGTTTGAACACATTACTCTCAATCGCAAAGAGTAGAATTAGTCACTCATGTTGGTCATTACAAGCATGGAAAGCAAGAAAAGAAGATTCAAGATGTTTCTTCTTGACGGTTGCCTCCTCTAGAATTTTCCGTCTCCTGCTATTCTCCAAAATATGTCTAGGGTTATGCTTTATGCCTTCTATTTTACTTAATTGGGCTTGGGCTAGGGCTAAGTGACATCTTTATTCATAATATATTTATATGCTCCATCTCTCCTTAAATTCCTGAAAATAACACAAAATTAGGAATAAAACATTCTTATTCATCTCCTAATCCAAAAATATGTAAAAATATTTAAATTCCTAAATTATAGGTTGAGTTATAATTATTTTATCAATTAGAGTCCATAAGTTCCTATCTTTTTGTATGAAATATTACTGAATTGTGACACTTATCAACTTCCCTCAACCTAGAATCTTGTTTGTCCTCAAGCAAAGTAAATGAATATAAATAAATCATATTTGAGTTCAAATATAAAAACAAATTTATTTACTAAACAACAGATTAAATTAGAAACTTATGGTGTTTCCATCTTCAACTACAATAAGATATAAATCAATCAACCTCTAGGATAACAAGATATAGATACAATAAACCTCCAAGATAACAACTGGAACAATGAAATGAAAATTTATCTAGAAATCTCTTCTCATATTCTCACAAGTAAGTGTTTTTCTCTATTTCCACTGAATCCTAGCAAATCACAGTTGCTTTTCATTTCATCTTCATATCACAATCACATTAGAAACATGAATCTTAAGGTCTTATGTAGGATTTTAATGAGTTTGAGCTTCCAAAAATATATTGATTTTTCAGATAACAAAATGCACACTTAAAAGAAGAAGAGCATACCTACAATCCTAATCACCAATTTCTTTGAATTTAATATTTTTCCCCATTTATTCATGATTTCAACATGAACTTTTTTTCCTTTCTTTTCCTTTTTTTTCAATCAATGATAATAGAAAAATATTATTCCTATTTCCAACCAATTAATTTATTTAAACTTTAAAACAACTAAATCCAACCATCCATTTTTCTATATATAAATTGCATGTTCTCTTTTCTTAAACATGCCAATAGGTAGGAAAATATATCATCAAGGTGCAATAATAATAATAAACATTCTTGGCTCAAAAGGGGTTATCACAAAGATATAATTAATTTAAGTAAAGATTGGTTATTTGGCTCTGGTTTCAAATTTTTATGCTCTTTTATGATGTAACATAAAATAAAATAAAATAAATCAAACAACCACAATTGTATATTTATCGGTGAAACTCTCGAAGTGTTCAAGGTTCACACACACTCACTTGGATTAATTAGTTTAATTCCTTATTGTTTTTCATTCTCTATTCTAATTAATCATCTTGTTAAATTTTCATGTATCACAATTTCAACCACATTTAAATATGGATTCAATCACATTTTTCTTTTCCAAATTGTCTCTAATTCATTTCACTATTCTAATATTTCAACATAAAGTTTGATTAATACTTTTTTTCCACAACTCAAATTTAATATTGTATTTCTTGTGATATTATTAAAAGTAAAATAAAACTAGAAAAAAACTCAAGAATTAAATTAAAACTGAAAATAACTTAAAAATAAAAATTTAAGCAAATTAAACAATCGAAAGGAAATAACAAAATAAGAAAACTAAACAATTGAAAAATGTAAGAAATTTAAACAACTAAAAAGAAAAAACTAGAAAGATAAAACCATGTCTTTGGTTTTGTTTTTATGCTCAATCTTCTCTTCTTAGCAATTCATCCAACTTTGTATTAAATTCCTCATCTACAACTCTGTATTACCTCCTCTAAGGCTTTCTATCTTTTTCTATTCTCCCAATGATGTCTAGGATTATGTCTCATGCCTCATATTTAGCCTAGTTGGGCTTGGGCCAAGTGAGTTCTCGTCTAGGCGAGTTTGATGAGTAAAAGCCAAACTTCTCTGAAGTGAACTCGTCTGGGAGAGTCTTAGGTGAGTTCATCTAGCGTGATCTTGCTTGGGTGAGTTTGGACGAATTTTGAGCGAGTTTTCAAAGTTCCAACTTTCCCTTTTCATCTTGTTTATTCTCCTTTAGTCCTTTCATCTCCATTTTCCTTTAAAATTATGAAATTAACACGAATTTGGGAATAAATCGTTCTTATTCATATTATAATCACAACATATGTAAAAATGTTTAAATTCATAAATTAAGGGTTAAATTATAGTTATTTTATTAATAAATACCCATAAGTGTCTGTATTTTAATATGAAATATTATTTAAATATGACACTTATCAAGCTACCTTCTCGGCCATAACACGCATTGTCAATACCGACACATCGCTCAAGAGAAACTATATCGATCTCGACATTCACTTTGAGTGTGTGGATGCTCGTGGCATAAGACTTTATCATCGATGACCATTGTTATTTTGAAAAAAGGTAACCTTAACATCTTCCCATTCATAAACTGATCGAAGAGGGAGGTCACTCTCGGCCTGTTCATCATCTAAATTATCGGCTCTATTAGTACCCTCTACCCGACACTTCCCCACCCTAGAGGCTGAGCTCTCCCCTATAATGGCTACCAACTGACTGAAACCCTCATGGCGCACCCACTCGAAAACTCAGATGCGCTCAAGGAAGAAAACATCACTAACCTTGACTGATGGTAGAGTTACCTGTCACACACAACCACATAATAAGGAAGATGAAGACCTAGAGTCTATTTATGGACTTATTTGAAAATATGGGACTAATTGGGCTTTTATTTATCTTTGTAGGCCTAATCAAGAGGATAACTCTATAATGAAGGATATACAAAACGTATCCAAGAAGACCTCCAACTCATCAGAACATAAACTAGGGCTTTTGTGAGAATAACACAAGAAAACTGAGTTTCGGTTGGCTAGTCAACATTATTTTTGGGCCAAGCTTTAGCATTAGATAAATTGTATAAAGTTGTTTAGGATTTCATGAACCATGTATTGGGCCTAGTACCATAAAATAATTGAACCAAATATTTGGGCCAAGTAGCATAGGTTTTTGGGTTTGTATTTGAGCCAATAGTATAATAGGTCTAATTAAGGTTAAAAGTGACTAGTTAGGGTAACAATTAGATTCTTTGAGCCCAATGTAACCCTAGAACATCTAGGGTATAATATATGATGAAAATTACCTTGGCAAGGAGCACTGGACGTCCACATGGCAACCTTGGAGTGGAGAGGATTTAGCATGGAAGGTGTGAGCTACACATGGAAAACATGAGTCCACATGACACCTTCTCATTAGATGCCTTTAAATGCCTTTTGATTTCAGTAATTGAGTTATATACTTGCTAATTAGTTCAATAACATGTTTATTGAGTAAGAACTTCTATTGTGTCTTGAGTTTGTGTGCAATTTTCATTGCATTCCTTTAGGTTTCATAACTTGCAAATTTTCAAAAAATTATTCCGGCTAAAAACATTTATCATAATTTGATACGATATCAAAAAAATCTGAAACTCTAGATTTACATACCTTGATGTGTTAGAAAAAAGGCAGAAAAAAATATATCCAAATTTAAAATAGAAAAAAAATGAAAAATTCAAATACAAAAGGGAGTCAGTTGAATTTCGCCCAACATGATAAAGGTGCGTTAAGCGTGATGAACTGAGCATTGAAATTTTCATATTTCTGAAAATTAATTGGTGAACTGTTTTGATAAAATTCAAGTGTCATAACTCATATTATTGATTGAATTTTCATTAAAAAAAAATCAGAGTGACTGAATCCATATACAAAAACTAAAATAATTCTAACAAGTTTATTACTCTTTTTTACAACTTTTTAGTATTTTTGTTTTGTTTATCTATTCTAGATCCTTTCTTTATGATTCAAATTTGTGTGTTATCCTTCCTTGTTTGCCTTAATTTCTTATTTGTCTTTTTTTATTTTAATCAATTAAGTTTCTCAATCATAATTCCATTTGAAGTGGTACTTATTTCAAATTAAACTTTTGTTCATTTTAACTTGCTTGACCTGTATTTGGAGTGACATTCTACCTTGATGAACATTTGGAGTTGTAATTTGGTGAGAAATTAATTCCTTAGAGAAGGAAAACGGTGGATCAATCACGGTTATATCCTAAGGAGATAAAGCAAGAAGAAGCAACACCAAAAGCAAGAAAAAACAAAACACTTTGAGTGCATAGTGTTTAAAAGAAAAGTTGTATAAAAAAAATTGTCCTATTGATTGTATTGCTTTGAGTTGTAATTGTTCTTAAGCTTTCAATTAGTGGATTAAGTTTTACGCTTTAGTTCGGTGATTGTATATTCAAGGTCCAAGGTGCCAAAAAGCCTCACCTAGGAAACACCTAGTTCTAAAGATTTTTAGTCTTAGAAGTTTACTTGCTTTATTGCTTTCAATTTCTTATTTTAGTAATGTTTTCATCTTGTTGTGTTTCTAAGAATTTTATAGGGAAGTTTGTGAAGTGTATTGGGATAGTATCTGACTAGGAAAGGCTTGGTACTTAAGAGATTATAGTGGTCCACCTCCCCTTCCTGGGAAACTATCTAGTGCATTGAGCCTATCTTTTCTCTTTGGGAATTCTTTTTAACACAAGCTTTCATCATGTCTAAACATACTACTCACCTTAGTGAAAGTGACTTGAGTTCTACAAAATCTCTTTTAAAAAAAATGGCTTAAGATCTTCAGTCACTGCAGGTAAGGCAATTAGAGCATGATAATCAAATTATTAAAAAGAGAAAGAAAGAGATTCTAATCTTCTAATTTTAGAGGAGGAGTTAAAAATGATAAGAGAAAGAGATGATTATATTAGAAAATATAAGAAGAATCAACCTTCTAGATGTTCTAGGTCTGGTGACTCTTCTAGTGAAGAAGGAAGTCTTGGAACTAATGGTTATTATTGTTGAAGCTGGAGGAAGCTTCTTCCCTACCAAGGCTTGATGTGTGTTTGATGAAGAAAATGGCTTGAGTGCTTTGAAGATTGTAATAGGTTTTTAGATTCATTTGTAATTAGGCTTGTA
>Ga0123342_1009556_pt1 | contig 11561 bp, 4 predicted proteins | sample Turbeawhitnodule_FD_89960 | JGI IMG/M metagenome (GOLD analysis project Ga0123342, IMG submission 89960) | Root nodule microbial communities of legume samples collected from Mexico - Turtle bean Mexico white nodule | ecosystem: Host-associated > Plants > Roots > Nodule | place: Mexico: Nepantla... | reverse complement strand
TTCACGATTTTCTTCTACACATAGTGCATATCTTGCTAACATCACAGCCACCAAAGAACCTCACACTTATGCTCAAGCTATCCTTGATCCAAATTGGCAAAAAACAATGGACGAAGAGCTTTCTGCCTTGCAGCTAAATCGGACCTTGACACCGTTACCCGTTGGGCAGAAACCCATCGGATGCAAATGGGTCTATAAAATAAAGTACAACTCAGATGGTAACGTCGACAGATATAAGGCGCGCCTTGTCGCAAAGGGTACACTCATATTGAAGGTGTCGATTATTCTGAAACTTTTTCACCAACAACAAAATTAACAACTTTAAGGTGTCTCCTCACCATTGCAGCAGCCAACAATTAATTTATTCACCAGCTAGATGTGCAAAATGCCTTCTTACATGACACATTGCATGAAATTATTTACATGGACTTGCCACCCAGGCATCATCGACAGAGGGAGAACATTGTATGTCGACTCAACAAATCCTTTATGGTCTCAAACAAGCATCTCGGACATGGTTTTCAACATTTTCTCATGGGATTAAATCTATAGGATTTCAACAGTCAGATTACTCTCTATTCACAAGACAAAATAACTCATTATTTACTGCCCTTTTGATTTATGTGGATGATATTCTTTTGACATACAATGATTTGACAGAAATTCAGATTGTTTATTACAACAATTTCGCATTAAAGATCTTGAAGACCTAAAATATTTTCTAGGGATTGAATTTTCCCGTTCCAAAGTTGGTATTTACATGTCCCAAAGAAAATATGCGCTTGATATTTTGTAGGATACGAGACTCACAGGTGCTCGTCTAGACAAATTTCCAAACAATACCTAAAACTCACACCGGAGAATTATTAAAGGATCCAGTCAAATATAGGCAACTCGTGGGACGACTGATATACCTCACGGTTACTCGGCCTGACATAGTATTTTCGTTTCGGTTCGGACCCTAAGTCAATATATACCAGATCCACGAAAACCTCATTGGGATGCCGCAATTCGAGTCCTAAAGTACATCAAAGGATCACCAGGATAAGGATTGTTATTGCTATCCAAAAACAATCTGACATTGACAACTTATTGCGACTCAGACTGGGGAGGTTGTCAGACAACTGGGATATCAGTATCTGAGTATTGGGTATTGGGTATTGCATTTTTTTTGGTTCTTCTATTATCATGGAAGTTAAAAAAACAGACAAACGTATCAAGATCATCAGCGAAAGCAGAATACCACGATGGCCAATACTTGTTTGGAGATAGTTTGATTGCGATATCTATTGCAGGATTTAAAGGTGTCATGTAACTTGTCAGCTCAACTTTTTTGTGACAATCAAGCGGCATTACATATAGCAGCAAATCCAGTATTTCATGAACGCACAAAATACATTGAGATATATTGCCACATTGTGTGAGAAAAATTACAAGCTGGGATAATCAGTCCTTCATATGTATCGACACAGTATCAACTCGCATATATTTTTATGAAGACACTGAGCAAGGAATGATTTTTGACGCTACGACACAAGTTGGGGTTCATTATCTTCCCCTGCCAACTTGACGACGGAATATTAAGAAAATAATAATAATTAAATTATATGCAATTATTGTATACAATATTGTACCCAATTATATGCAATTAATTTAATAATGATAGAATCTCATAATTAGTATCCTACCAGGGAGAATTTTATGCCAACTTTCATTGAATTTGTTTTTGGATAAATTTAAAGTCTTTTCCTTTTTAAGAATATATAAGTGTATTGTATCTAAATTTATAAGTTGTTAATATATAACCAATTTTTAAAAAAATTGAATGCTTAATACATCAAACATATTTAAGGTTTTAAATAAAATATTTATTTTGATTTAAGCTTTTGATTTTTTTTTATATTTTTATTTTATTTTATCAACACAACCAATACATTTTTGTTAATCTCATGAAACCTAATAATATGATCAAGGTTCAAAATTTATAAGTTGTGTGACACGTGAAATAAACTAATAAGTATTAAATTAATTGAGACAGAAAACATAAAATAGTTAAATTAAAATATTTAATTTATTAGATACCCAATTTTAAAAAATCATTAAATAATTTGAAAAAAATATATAGCTAACATCTAAATCAAAAGTTATTTATGGATTCTTCAGCATGGCTTTGTTTAACTAAATTTTGTGATTAAATCATCCATCTTTTCCTAGTTCTAAATCAAATAAACTAAACTTCGACAATTTGAAAAATTAGTATTAAAAATAAGTTGTGGATGAGAGCGAGTGAAATAATTGTCGAAGGATCAAAGTGAAATGCAAAAATTAAATTCAGGCCTAATAAATTACAGAAATAAACTTGGACTATTTGTGTTTTTGACTAATGTTATTATGTTAACAAGATGGAAATTTTGGCATGTTATTGTATTACGAAATATAAAATATAATTTTAATTTTTAAAATTCAAAATATAAAATATGATTCTAAATTAAGTAATTCATAATAAAATTATGGATTATAAAATTCTTAATATAATTATAAATTAAGTAAATTTAGAATTCAAAACATGGTTATAAATTACATAAAATATATTCTAGATTTTATAATATACCTTCAGATGTAGTTTCAGATTGTCTATTTTAAAATATAGCTTGAAAAAAGTTGTTTCAAAATATCTAATTCATAAACCATCATTAAAACAATAATTTCAAACTTCCATAAACAACAAATCTAGAATGTATTCTCAAGTACATTGTTCCATAATTTATATTTGACGTATTTTGAAATTAGTGAAGTTTTTTCATTAAATAATAAACTTGAATATTTTATTCAATATATCATAGCTATGGGCCAAATTTATATATAGATGACTATCCTTTAAACCAAAAATAATAAATACATTATAAAATTATTTCAGAGCGTTAACATTTAACTATTATAAATATTAGGTAATTGAAAAAATTACTCATGAAATTAATATACCAAAGCATGTTTTACATAAAAGTTTCAAATGTAAATATTAAGTAATTGAAAAAATAATCATCAAATTAATAAACCAATGCACGTTATACATAAATTTTTCAAAATGTGAATGTAGATGCAACTTTTCATTAATGAAAATACAAATACAACATTTTATATCTTATGCATATTTATACAATCTTAAACACTTTTTTTTTCTCCCTACCAAAAATAAGGATGATAGAGTCTCTAAAAGAACAACACAAAGAGAAAAAGAAAGACGTTACTTGGAACTAGTGCGGGTTTAGTGTCCCAATAGAAATGAAAGTTAATCTTTTGGTAATCATGCATTAGAAACGGCCTTTAATGGGACACAAATTTACAATGTAGTGTTGGCTAAGCCTACATAAAAAATATATTATTTAACTACAGCGCAGGTTTGAGAGACACTAAAATAGATATAAAATTAAATAATTATTAAGAAATGAACTTTATGCCTAACTCAACCTCATAAAACCAGTTTATAAGATATGAGATCTCCAACACACCCCTTACGCCGAGGCTAGCAACTCGTGTGTGACTATATAATATGGATGGTCTGATAATGACCCGATAGCGGGTGACTTGATAAGCCAAGCCTAACAAACAATAAGGAGAGCGAAATGACCACGAAGGAGACGTAGGAATTTTGGGATTATGAGTTTTAAAAGTAAGACAAAAGAGCGAAATTGAAAATGTGAGAAAATGAAAATGAGACAAAAATGTTTTAATGTTTTTTTTCTCTCATTAAATAACTTAGTGTGGGCTAAGGTGACAATAAACGTCCACGTCACCTTAGTGTTGTCTAGATCTACTATAAATGTAATAAAATACTAACTTGCATCCACTTTGTGTTCCATGTATCATTTTGCAACTTATTTTTTTTATTGCATATAATTTTTGTCTTCATTCTAAACGCTAACTTATTATTATTATTATTATAATTTTTAACTTGCATCCACTTTGTTTTCCCATTCCAGACACTAACTTATAATTATTTTAATAATTTTTAGTGTGAGTTAAAGGTCTCCATATTGGACACAATATTTGACATTTATTTTTGTGTCCAACTTGACGGCAATGCGAGTTGGCCCGCCCCGCATTTGGCCTGCAAAATGCGGTATGGGTTGGCTCATCCCGTGTAGTGAATGCAGACTAATTTCTCTACCCGCCCCGCATAAGGGTCAGCCCACAGGTTTGCGGGTCAACCCGCATACAATATTTTTTTAAGAAATTCAATAAAAATGTTTATTTATGAAAAATTGAATATAAAAGAATTTAATCAAAATATTTTTTACTTTTTGCATGGCTATTGAAAAATTATAAAAAAAATTGAATATAAATTGATTATAATTGAATAAAAAATTGAACCTGTGTTTGCAAATTAAGATCTTGTCAAAAAATATAGAATAAACATATAATTAAAATTAATGGTTTAACTATGGTTATAGTATAAATAAATTATCATCATACAAAATAAAATATAATTATACTCCGCAATAAACCTAGAACATAAAGACAGAGAAACAAAAATGATGGTTAAACTACTTTAGTCCAATTTGAAGAAACATTATTGTCATTTTTTTTCTTTCTAAACATAGGTGATTGACATAAGTAAACAATTTTGTTCTTTTTTTTTTTTACGGGTCAGCGGGTCAACTCGGCCCATCCCATTATTGGCCCGCGCGAATTACAGGTTATGTGAGACGGGCTTAAGCGGGTCGACATGTTGAATTACTGAGTCCTCCCACACTTTTTACTAACGGACTGCGGACTGAGTAGCTCGCTCCGCATTGCCATCCATTGTCCAACTTGAGTAGACCACACCCTTACTTTTTTTTTTATAACTCCCACTTTTTTATTCACCACTAAAATAATTTTTTCTTGCAATGTATATGAAGTAACAATATAAACTAAAAAAGAAATTAATAATTTTTCTTATAAATATTTACTTTCAGAAGTTTTGAGATGGTTATAGTATTACATCACAATTTCATGTTGAAAAGACAACTAAATGGTTAAAAGAATAACATTTAAAAACTATTTTAAATAAAGTGAGACTTTTAACATAAGGAAATAAATTGTCTAGTTGTGACTAAAGAACTAGAGCGTTGACAATTGAGATTTCTCAAATGTTATTTGTTTTGCATTTTTTTACCTTGCTTGTAGTATTGGTTAAAATTTAGTTGTGTGAAAGAAAATTTAGTGTGGACTCACAATCTTAGTCATAGTTTATTTGTTTCTTGAGTCAAATTAAGAGTTTCATAGTTGTCCAATTTAAGTTTCATATACTTTGATCTATTTATGACGGCTACAAGATCCAATAATTCTTATGTTTAAACAGAAGAATTAAGGTGGCAAAGGCAACTTGCATATAAATAGTGGCAGCTGATGCTGTTCTAACTCAATGCCATCAATAGAAGCTGCTTCTTCTCAACTCGATCGAAACCCATGTTACTACAGCTAATGCTCTACTCTTAAGTCACCATCTGTCTTTAGTTTCATGACACAAACGTAACCATAACGTTTACGTGTAGCTTAGTATTGAAGCTGATCATTTGAAAATAGAATAAAATAAGACAAAAGTTATGTTGATGCATGGCGTTATGCATGCTTTCGTTCATACCTAGGTTCTCAATTCTTGTGTCTATAGTACTATAGGTCTATCATCTTCAAGGGTCTTCTGTAGATCCTACACAAGTCTTTTTTTTTTATCTTTGGCAAAAAAGAACGTGCTACTCAACCCTATTAATCATGCATGCGTTGCGTTTACGTGGTCAATAAGTAACTTTTGAACTTTAAAAATTCATACGTATTACACTACTAAGCAACTACAAGCTTTTGAAGAGTTTAGAATAAGGATCGTAGCAAAGCTTAAGGCGTACTTCAGGGCTAATTTTCAACCCAATTCCTCTCTCTATATATTCTCTTTCAATGCATGCTCTCTTCAACATCCTCTGAGTCATTCAAGAAGTACTTGAAGATCATCATATCATAGCAGAGGACAAAAAACAAAAAGAAAGGTGCATTGTAGATCACGAAGATGGGTGGAAAAAAGTGGAGCATCTTGGTGGCCATCTTCATCTTACTTATTGCCATGGAAGCTGCCATAGCTCAAGGTCAAGGTAATGGCAATGACAAAGGTAAAGGAAATGAGAATGGAAAGGGGAAGGGTAGTGATAATGGAAAGGGGAAGGGTGAGGGTAGTGATGATGGAAAGGGGAAGAAAAATAAAAAGGATGATGGAAAGGACAAGAAGCCAAAAGAGAAAAAGCCAAAAAAGCAACGTGATGAAGCCTCAGATTATGACAAGATGTCAGCACTGCCATCAGGTCAAGAACGAGGGTTCTGCAGAACAAACACCACCTGTGAGTTCAAGACCATTGTTTGTCCATCCGAGTGCGCAGAAAGGAAGCCCAAGAAGAACAAGAAGAAGAAGGCATGTTTCATTGACTGTAGCAGCAGCACATGTGAAGCCACCTGCAAGGGTAAGTTCCAAGGAACCTGAACTTTTGTTTAAAAAATTTATATTGGTATATATAAAAGAGTAAAATAGTCCATGTACTCAATCATCACCAAACAAACCTAAGAATTGAAATTGGAACTTATGTTGAGTTTGCTTGTTTGACAGTCAGGAAAGCTAACTGTGATGGGTATGGATCTCTGTGCTATGATCCTCGCTTTGTGGGAGGTGATGGTGTGATATTCTACTTCCACGGTGCCAAAGGAGGAAATTTTGCCATTGTTTCTGATGAGGAGTTCCAAATCAATGCTCACTTTATTGGGTCTCGACCACAAGGAAGGACTCGTGACTACACATGGGTGCAAGCACTTGGTGTCATGTTTGACTCACACACTCTTGTTATTGCAGCCAATAGAGTGTCTCATTGGAATGACAAGGTTGATTCTCTCACAGTGAAGTGGGATGGTGAAGTGATCAATGTTCCAACTGATGGGGAGGCTGAATGGAGGGGCAATGGAGATGAAAGAGAAGTGGTTGTGGAGAGAACCGATGAGACCAACAGTGTGAGAGTGACGGTTTCAGGTTTGGTTGAGATGGACATAAGTGTGAAGCCTATTGGAGAGCAAGAAAACAAGGTTCACAACTACCAACTGCCACAAAATGATGCTTTTGCTCATTTGGAGACACAATTCAGATTCAAGAAAAGCACAGATAAATTTGAAGGAGTTTTGGGTCAGACTTACAGGCCAGGGTATGTTAGCCCTGTGAAGAGAGGGGTTGCTATGCCAATGATGGGTGGGGAGAACAAGTACCAGACTCTCTCTCTCTTTTCAACATCATGCAAACGGTGCATGTTCCAGAGGCCATCCACCATAGCAAGCACTGAAGAAGGACTTGTTGCTCAGTACTGATATCATGCTTCATCAAACATATAAGATTTTCTTAGTAATCAAATATTTAACATCTTGCATTTGGTTTGTTTCAATTGTATTAAAAAAATAAGGGCCTGAAGTGTTGCCCATGATCATCATTAAATTATAGTGATTGATGAGTATTAAAGATATGAAGAAGTGTAGTCTTCCAATGCATCAATTTCTCGATAACGTACCCCAAATTGAAATTGTTTAGACATTTGAAGGAATCGTATAAAACTCCAACATGGTTTTTCAATGGCGTGTGTCAAACACTTTGCTCTAGTGTCAAATTAATAAAAAGAAATTGCGGCTCCCACACACTTCAAATATGGTCCGACACAAGTTGATCGAAGGTACAATTATTTTTTGGCTTAATCAAATTTAATTTTTCTCATAAATTTTGAGTATTTTTAATTAAATCTTTACTATTATTAGGGTTTTTAATCGACTTTTACAATAATAAAAATTTAATATATATACAAGAATAATTTTGGATGAGTTGAAAAGTAAAAATAAAGTGGAGTACAAAGAATTATTGAAAATGAATGTTATTTTATTTGATATGTCAGAGTATGTTTTTTTTTTTTTTTATGTGATTAACTTAAAATAAAGAATTAAGAGAAAAGTAGGAAAATCATATAAAAATGTATATTAATATTAATTTAAAAAATTAAAAAATAGTTTTATTTTTTAAATAATTAATATAAAATAATAAAATATTTAATTGTATTAATAAAATAAGATATAAGGTAAAATCGAAAATAAATTGTATAAAAAAAATGGTAACAGATGGAAAATCCCGATAGATTAAAAAAATTTAACTTGTGTTTAATGTTTATTTGTTTTTGTTAAGTGTGTGACATGACAGTTATTAAGTACACAAATTTCCAGATGTTTCTGTACCTAGTATTACTAGACATTTCAGAGAGGAAGAAAGGAAAAAAATATTAAATAAAAACTAATTTTAAAGATTAGTTACTATATTTATTAAATTAGATATTATTTTAGAGATTAAAAAAATTATTAATTTAAAATTTATTTTTTATTATTGATAAATAGTTTTTAAATTGATATTTAATTAGTTACCAAATTTAGAATTTAAATAATTGATAGTTAAAACTTTAATAGCTAATTAGATATCAATTTAAAAAATATTTATCAATACTAAAAACTAATTTAAAAATTAATAATATTTTTAGTGTTTAAAATAATATTTACTTTAATTATAATAATTTTCTAGTAATGAAACAAGTATTTGAGATAAGTTGTGGGGTTAGAGTTATAAGCAAGCCCTCTATGTAATAAAATGTTTCTGCAAACTTTTTTGCAGTTTTATTTAACATAACTACACGTGGATCATGTTCTTAAATTTCAATATATTATTAAGACTACCCTGTACCAAGTTTAGGTTTAATTCTTAGGTAAGGTAGATAGTGAACTCCATGGTCCTAGATATTAGGAAAATTCAGTTTTTTTTTTGTTTTTTTTTTTTAGATACAAGATGAACCCTTTTGAAAACAATAAGCAAATAATAGAAAATAGAGCAAAAATAGAATAACGAGATAAATAAAACCTTCTCAACTTGAGAAATAAAAATTCACCGGACCTAGTTTAAAATATGCATTCACTATAAAAGTAGAATTACAATATTTGTTTTTCTTATTATACGAGGATAACACTCAATTTTATCCAACAATAATAGAATACAAAATTTCTAAGTCTTTCACTAGAATTTTTAATCTCACACTATGGTGGATATCTCCTCTCTCTATGTTGCTCCTCTTACTTGCTTCTATTTTTCTCTTCCTTAGAAGTTTCCTTTTACAGATAATGAGAGAAAGACTTCTTCGTGAAAAAATTAATGCTCTTTACATTTTTAAGAGAGTTACAATTTCCAAAAAACTTTTTAATGACTATCATTGAATATATTCAATGGATTGATTACCAATATTAATTGATCATAATCTCCCATTAAATTAAGGAGGGATTTCCAATAATTCTCCCCTTAGTTGACTTAATTGAGGGTATCAATAATTTAACTCCCCACAATAGTGTTACCAATATTCATCGGTCATAATCTCCCAATAAAATTAAGGAGGGATCCCCTAACATTATATAGGCTTAAGTCTTCACCTTTTAAGGTTAGACTAAGACACGGACAATAAAGTTGATAAGGAAAACCTTTTAGGTTGTTCTAGATGTGAAAGTGTGGAACTGTTTTGCTTTAACACAGCAATTCGCATGTTATTATCAAACAATAGTTGGATGCATGTATCTATGCAAATGTTACTTAAGAGGTGCAAGGTGATTATACAGGTCGAGTACTCACATCAAATAGAAATGATTTGGCCTAAACATTTTTCTTTGGGCCATTCTGCTTACTCTGATATTTATAGCAGATCTATAACTGATTGAAGTCTCATTAAAATAAAAAATGTTTTTTTATCCACAAATAATAAATAAATTAATATGGAACACTTGAAGGGATATTCTAATACTATTACAAAAGAACCTCCAACCAAATCTAAGAATTACAAACTTTTGTATCCCAAAACCAACATCCTCCAAAATCCTGTTCACTAATAACTACATGAACAACAAGTTGCTAAGAAGTCTTACTAGAATAAGAAATGTGTGGTCAAAGTCATTTTGTTTTACTTTTGCAACAGGTAGAAAAGTTATTCTCCTTTAATTGGTTTGTAACATTTACAATGGTTATTATTATTTGATGATTTCCAGCCTGGAAAATCAATTTTGATAACAGAGGGAACATATATACTGTTAGGATGGCTTAGGAAGGTCCAAAATTACCTTAAAACCTAAATGGTTAAAAACTTTAAAGATGAAATGTTAGTTTTTATTTTAATTGACAGTTGTAGGGTCTTTCTTACCAACTAATAATCAAAAACTCTAAAATAGATTTAATGGTAGTCTACACTGTGTTCTTTAGCTTCCTAATGGTGTACCATATTCTTATTCATAAAAATATCATACTCTCGACAGCAGAATTATATTCAGTACCACGTGAGCTATTAACTCTTTACAAAACCAATCAAAATTTGGTGTAAAAGCTTATTAGCTTGCTAAAAGCATGTCTTTAAAAGCTACTTCAAGCATATGGCTAACTAATGACTGGGGTTTATATTTAAGGTTTGTCCCGAGGGAAACAAACAAGTAATGTCTTTCTGCAAAGTGAAACCTTTTTGTTTTGCAATGCAACCTATTCTTTTGCTTAAATTAGCCTAATACTTTTTTCCTGCCTCCTTTCATGACCCAAAAGGTTTATAACTAGTGAGTGTTAAAACTCAAAAAACATTGAAGCATGACCTGAAATACACCTAACAAATTAGAGATTTTAATTATTGAATTTGAGACAGTAGTCATGATTTATTTTTCTTGACATTAGAAACATAGAAAATATTGAAGCAACCTTTGTTAAGTTTACATAAATAATATACTGAAACAAGCATAGCATATCTCAATAAAATCAGAGGGATATAACAATCTCAGATCCCTAATCCACTCTGATAAATTCACCACCAATAGTACTCAATACTCACTCCTCTCACGCAATCATAGCACTCTTGAATATTAACTGCATGGTATATAATGGATTAGAATCTATTTTGGTTTATGATGAGAAAACAGTCATGAGAACTACTCCAAGAACAAGGGACAGCCACTTTCCGTACACATTGATTTTCACAGTGCCAGAGTTATCCTTTGTGGAATTAATCTGAGATGAGTCTGAGGAGTCTGGGGACAGTGAATTCTCTTTATCCGCTTTAGGAGCCTTTGCAGATGGTTCTGGTGCCAAAGAGGGTGATTTTGCAGGTGCTTTGGCCACTGCAAAGAAGTCCATAGGAAGAAGCACCTTTCCTACCTTATAAATAGCAAGATGCTTATCTGTGTATACAATGCCTGTGATAGTGGTGTTAACCTCCCCTGTTGAGATGTTCACACTCCCTCCGTAACTTATCACATTCAGTTCCACCTTTCCAGGTTTAGCTCCAGCAAGTGTTCTCACAGGGTTGGTTAGAGTATCAAAGTTGGAGCTCGACACATAGTCTGAAAGAACATGGAACTGTAAGAGCTCGAGCTTTTGGCCATCAGAAAGAGAGTTGAGGAAGCCTGCTTTGAGTTCAGAGAAGGAACTGTCATCAGGTGCAAGAATGGTGATGCCA
>Ga0123342_1009555_pt1 | contig 11566 bp, 6 predicted proteins | sample Turbeawhitnodule_FD_89960 | JGI IMG/M metagenome (GOLD analysis project Ga0123342, IMG submission 89960) | Root nodule microbial communities of legume samples collected from Mexico - Turtle bean Mexico white nodule | ecosystem: Host-associated > Plants > Roots > Nodule | place: Mexico: Nepantla... | reverse complement strand
TAGTTTTGGAAATTTAAAAAATTGATATGGTGGAAGTTAAAATTGATATGGTGCAGGAGGGTAGTTTTGGAAATTTAAAAAATTGATATGGTGCAGGAGGGTAGTTTTGGAAATTTAAAAAATTGATATGGTGCAGGTTAAAATTGATATGGTGGAGGAAGAATTTGCCATAATAATATGGTGCAGGAAGCAATTGCTTAGAGGGAAACAATATAGGCCCAATAGCAATAGTTTACATGTAAAAGAGAAATCGGGTTAATAGGCCCAATAACAGCATAATTCATGGAGGCATAAAAGATGTGAAATGTAATGGTAAATAAATAGCATAATATAACAAATGTTAGGTATTAATACCAGCTTCAATATCTTGAAGTCGAATATCAAAATAGTAAAAATAAACATGGAAAATGACATAATCGTTAAAATAGGTAAAGTACGATAAAATATAACAATGAATATAAAGTATGAAAAATACTATTTATGATTGTCAATATATTGTGCAATAAAAAAGGTAAAAATAAGAAAATTCGGTCTTATGTAAATAAATAATACAAACGTTATGGCTGACATAAGAAAAAAAATATTATATAATTTGACCTTGTATAGAAAATATTAAAAGGAAACTTAATCAATGATTTAAAAATTTAAAAAATATATAGAAGGTTAAAAATTAGTATTTAAAAAAAATTGTTCAAATATTATTTAAAAAAAAAGAAGAATCTAGCAAGGAAAATTTATTTAGTAAACATTTCCGAATAAGATTAAAGAAAGTTTCCCATAAATAAAATGAAATAAAAAGAGTGTGATTTTATAGGCAAATGGAATGACTATGAATTGAAATGCGTTAAATTTCATGGTTAAGTTGTTTTTGCGATGTGGAAAAATGAGTGTTGAAATAGCGAAACACACATACTCCAAGTCCACTACAGATTAAAAAAGACCAAAGTTGTCTCCTTGAAGTATTAAATAATCTTTTTCTGATTTCGACTATTATAAAAATATAGGAGATCTTATCATAAAAAATGTTGTCAGGAAATTAGAAAAATAAATAAAAAAACTTATTTTGAATACACTTTTAGATTTTAATTTTGTTAAATATAAATTTAAAAGTGTATTTAACTCTTCTTATTATATTTTGATTTTTGTTGTGAATTTATAATCCATATTTTATTTACATTTCGTTTTAATTTTATAAAGCCATCAACAATGTATATTTCTTTAATTTTTTTTTAACATTCTGTACAAATTATTTTTCGTTTCTTCATTGTTAGAAAGCTTTAAACTAATTGTAGATTTTTTTAGCTTTCAAAATTGGAGGCATTACTAGATTAAAATTATAATTGAAACTTTTACATTTCAATGAAATCTATGTCTCAATAGATTTAATTAACGGCCTTTTAACCTCAATTATTGAGAACACTATCATTTTAATGAAAATATTATATATATATATATATATTTATAATTAATTTAAATAGTACATCACAATTGTATTAAAATGTGAAATTAGTTAGTTGTTATTATATGTGTAGTAGTTGTGGATGTACAAAAGTAGTAATTTGAAAATGAAAGTGACTAAAATGAGAGTGAGAATCACCCACAAAAATTTCAGGTAATAAATACCGTTTCTCATAATACACAAAATTTGTTTGTTTTCATCCCAAAAGGCAACCAAACTAATTCAAGAAATTTGGCCTCATTAGGATAGGATTATGAAAGGGTACCAAACGTACCCATTCAATTTTCTTAGTTACTCTTGCTGTGATTGATTATAAAATTACCTCAACATTATGAAGTTTAAATTAAGCTGTAAAAAGTGTTAATTAAGGTTAAAATTAGAAGAAAATTATGATTAGATTGTGAAAGATGTTATGCAGGGTTTGTTGTGGCATCTATGTCCTCCACCTCGTGCTTTGTCTGCGGTTATATTGAAAACAAAGGCTGCTGGCTACGTGATGTGTTTTTTATTTTTATTTTTTTATTAATATTTTTTTAATTAATTATAAATATAATATTTTAGAATATTGAAAAAAAAAACAGAATAGTGTGAAATTTAATTCAGTTGCCCCCACTAGACAAGAGACTTAGATTTTGAGTGTCTCATATATATATATATATATATATAAATAAATACAGAGAGAGTTTAAAATTAAGTGAAATAATAATCTTAATATTTAATTTTATTTTAAGTTAGCAACTTATATTAATGGTATAAATTGATATTTCTCATGAAGAAAAAATATTTTATATTTTAAGTAAAACTTGTAATTTTAAAATATAATTAAGTGTATAAATATGAGATGTATACACAAATAAGAAAATGCTCGTTATACGTTATTTGAACAGCTATAATGCATAATCCCACATCGGTGAAGCTATAGCCAGTGGATTGGTATGAGGAAACAGCTAGCCTTTGAGGCAACAGGTTCAGAGTCCAAACCCAGATTGGTCCACAAGTCACTTCCACAGTTTTCTTAATTTCACTCTTTATATTTGGTTGGTTATTTTTCTTTATATTATCACAAATTCTACATTAATTAAAAATAAAAGTATTTTATAATATATTTGTGGAAGCACACTTTGTATTCACATTTTTCTCTTTTACTCAATTTTCAGGATGATAGAAATGTAACATACATAAGAAATAATTTTGGATGAGTTGAAATTGAAAAAGAAATAGAATGCAGAGAGTGATTGAAAGTGAAATTTTTTTTATTTTATATTTGAAATTTGGTGTGGAAGTGTGTGAGAATATGTTCTCTTTGTTGTCTTAAAATAAGGAACTAAAGAAATAATGAAAGAGTCATATATATAAAAGCTGCACATTAATATTAATTTAAAAAAAATAAAATATTTTTTTAAATAATTTATATAAAATGACAAAATACTTCATTTGTATTAGTAAAATGAACTATATTAAATAATGGTAGAATCAAAAAAAAATGGTTATAATAAAATAGATAAAGATAAATAGATATAAATCTATTTTATAAAATTAAATGTTAAAGTTTATTTTTTAATATTATTAATATTTTTTCATTTTTATTTGTGAATGAACTAATTCATACAAAATTATCTTAGAGATTTTCCTCTTACCTTAAGATAAGAATAATATCTTTTGGCATCAGAACATTTGGGATTCACATGTCAAAGTAAACTCTTGTTTCAGTTGAATCATTTAACTTTATTTTTAGTATTTTTTTTTTTCTGTTAAATTATAAACTCGAATCTAAGTGAAGATTAATGAAAATTATATGCTTCTTCCGAGTAGTAGTTAATGAGGTAGGTATAACAATTACTATATTGAAAAGATATCTGATATCATTTATTACTTTAAATACTAATACTAAGAAAGATCTCTTAAACATTTCTAAAATTGTAACTAAAGGTTTAGTAATGGGTTACATCCAAGTCACAATCTCACGATCTGCGTATTTTTTCTTTTCTGATTGGTGCATAGATCCGTTGATTTGTATGAAGATGATCTCATAATGTATTTATTTAAGTTGTATGATTGTTTTGCTCAGATGTCTTCTACTGGGTTAACAATGAGAGTTTTGTATAAATAGACATGAAACTGAGTTTAGTGAGAAAGATCATGGTTGAGTTCATGTATAAAGATTTGATCATCTGAAGATATTTATTATTTTTTATTAGTGATAAAATAAAAAATAATTGATGGAAGAGAAAGGTTGGGAAAATGAATTAGGCAGTGGTGGCACACATGGTTATATAGTGCAATAGATGATTCAGGCATACACCAAATATGAGACAGAGATTAGATTGGGCAAACAAGAACAGCTTCTACACACTCATGCACACTTTCATTCATACTTCAAATCAATTGTTGAAACCCAGCTAAGATGATGTCTGTCAAGATTTTAGGTTGTCGGGCCAGTCTAGTCTCACATGCAAGAATGCCAGATCTACCAATATTCATCACACTACACTTACAAAACCCATCACATACCTTTTTTTTTGCCTTCTTTTTCTTTTAACCATCTTCAAGCAACCTAAAATACCTTTCATTGTTTTTAAAGAAACATCTTTATCAACTCTGAAAATAAACGTATCTGTAACTCTTTCAGTTTCAAAAATATCGCCATTAGTTTGGATCATTCTTCATCAAATTTGACATTAGTTTAATATAAAAGTTGAAGTTCCATTAGTTCTTCTCACATCATAAAATATAGATTTAAATATATTTTTTTTTTTTACTATAATATAAAATTAGTTTTTATTTTTAGTTTAAACCTATTTTGTAATATGAAATGAGTTTGTAGCAAACTAAGTTATAAATCTTATAAGATACATTATATTATAATATTATAATATCTCCATCATTAACGATAAGTTATCATAAAATATTAATATTTTGAGTTTCTAATTCTCACTGTAAATCAGTTTAACTTACCAAACAAAAACTCATTTCAATAGGTTTAAAGTTTTAACTAGAGTTTAAGATTTATGATTTAAGATTCATGATAAATGGATGAAAAAGATATTTAAATCTAAAAAACATATTTTAATAATATTACTTTTACTTTTAGAAAACTGAATTTAGATATATATGCATTTTGTTTGAGTTACTCATAGTTTTAGGAAAATAAAATTAATGTTTCGGTTTTGTCCAAATTTATTGAATTGATATAGTTTTATCTAATTTTTAAACTTCATAAATATAGAGTTATTCATCAAAGTATATCACAGTAATTTTCTATTTAATTTAGTCCATCCAATTAAATTAATCCATTTAACTTTTTTTGAAGACATTATTAACTTTATTTTTGAAAAAGTTCTTTCACTGAACTAACAATATTACTAATACTATCTATATGTACATTGTCGTAATTAACCATATCAACTCTATATTTTTCATTTGTATAATTAGAAAAAATCAAGCCTGCAACTAGTGGACTTTAGAAAGAAAGTAGTGCTTACAATATTTAAGAAGCATAATAGGTAATTAACATACTTTCCCATGAATAAAATGCTTAAAAGATTAACTTACTTTCAACAAATAAAAATATAACAGGTAATATTTATGGTATTTGACATTTTATAAATAAATTAATTCTCTTAAACATTTATGGTACTAAATACTCCAATAGATTATAATTTGGTCACAGAAGACTAATTAATGAAAACAACAAATGATTGATAATTAGGAAACAAAGCAATGATAATGACTAACTAAACAAAACAAATGACCTGTTTTTAAGAAAAAGAATCCCTAAATTTGTCCAAAGTTAACTCAAAACTTATTTTTGAAAATTTAGTTATTATAATTTTAATCAAGTATCTTTTAAACCTAACATTACTTTTTCATACTACCAAATAAGCTTAGTTTGAATATTTTATATATTATGAAATATTTTTGTTTTTAGTTTAGTCAATGTGGATTTTCAAAACAATTAATAACTAACTTAAATATTTGAATATATATTTAAAAAGTAACATTTACTTACAAAATAATTATCCCTTAATTTATATTTTACTTAAATATATATATTTGGTATAATTCCATATCCAAAATATCACTATTTTATTTCCCTCCTTTTTGTAACTTATTTAACAGGAGAAACACATCTGTTATACTCATATTATATACCACAGTATAGTATTTAATTATTGTGAAAAGAAATTTGCCATTAGTCTCTTCTGGCTAAAATAATCATGAATCTTCCATTTATTCCTAAAATTAAATATCATCAAATGGCATTTACCTACCCTTACCTTCCAACTTCATAGCTTGTAACATCCATCTATATTCCATACTTTTGCAATAAACCACACAATGCATATGTACACTGATATATACAGTGCCATTCTGAGGTTATTTATGCAACAACTACTAGCAGTGATAAAAGGGTCGGTGTTCACTTCAGTCATATGATAATGAGATAAGATAAGATACCTCAAAAATAAACAAAAACGTGAACATGCAGCTTTAGCTATGGTAGTATAATCTCTGATTCATTATATATCTGGTTACTCCATTTTGCATCAGATTAGTTTTATCCACATATATTCTATCTAATTAGCAATTACTAACCTCATTATTTGGTGTAAATGAGCAGTGCAATAAATACTTTTCAGTGTTTGCATGCTATACTGGTGGCCCTTTATTACTCTGGTTGGATTTGCATTAATTAATTATGTTCTTCTGGTGAAGTGCATAGCAACATATCCACTTACACTTCAGATCCAACACAAAAAGCTGTTCTGTACTGTCCTGCTATTTCTTAATTTATCTCTCCATTTTTCATTTCAGTTTTTCACAAATAACACAATGCATGTCAGCAGTTTTGCATAAGGGAGCTTTGACAATGCTTATCCTACAATTTTGGGTAACATGGGGTTCCCCTCGTGGGACCAGAGTTTATCTGAGGTTTCTCTGTAATCATTTCTATTTTTCTACTTTTTACCCTTGTTTATGTTTTGTCTGAGATTTTTACTATTTAGGTACAATTTTACAAAAAAATTATTAAAATGAATAAGCATAGTCATGTTGAACTTGTTACTTGACACTATTTCAGTTTAAACAATTCTGTTTTGGTATCTGGTAATGTAAAAAGAAGAGACTAAAGGAATATTCTTGAAGAAGCTTCCTTTAAATAATGTTTAGGTTTTTACAGAATGCACATTAGCCCCTCTTGGCCTCTAATAATCCACCAAATCGAGGCATCTTTTGCGAGCAATAATTGATAACACTGATAAAAGTGTTTTAGTTTTGTTATATTTGTTAGTATGTTAATTTTGTTTTTAAAATCTGCTGTATAATAAGTTATGCAACACACATAAATTGACACATACACAGATACGAATACAAAGATATGTATAATATTTAAAAGGTAGACACATGGATACAAATTTATATATTATATAATTATGAATTATTTAAATTGATAATAAAAATTTATGTGCATAAATATGTTTCAAATTATTTTTTGGAGCAGAAAGATGTTTTTCATGACTGATTTAAAATGATTTGTTCTTATTTTTATAATTATAATAAAAATTTATACAATAAATTTGAATTTTTAAAAAATTAATATATTATTTATTTTAAAAATTATGTTAGAAACGTAATAGAATTGTAAAAAATCTAACAAATACTTTTTGAATTTGACATTTCACAGAAACGTGTTCTACAAATATCATACAAATGTCAATATTTAATACGAGTGTCGATGTTCAATACGAGTATCCGACACCAACATTGTGTGATACATAATAAGTATCTGTATCTAAAACTTATAGTGTATAGTACCTTTTCTCTTCTCCTTTCTTTACAACAATAATTAAAAGTAAAAGGTGTAAACATGGATGATGGCTTGGCTTATGTCATTTGCAAAGTTTGCTTTGGTCTCGATGGTCTTTTTAATAGTCACCGTTCCCCTTTTAGCCTTTCACACGCGTCTCATCCCCACCTTTGGTTATTGGCATTATTGCTATTATTACCTTTATCATAGTTGTTCTTTTATCATTCAAAATATTTTAAATAAAGATTGTTATTCTGGTAGCTACCCTCATAAATCACATTAAACCTGGAATCTTCAATCTTATCGTCCAACTAGACGATCTGTTATGCAACTCCTTTTTTCTTTCTTTTTCTAAATTACTACTTCTACTTTGTTTTGTAGATAGTAAGACTTAAAAATATATAAATGAGTATAAATTTTGTTTTATAAATTGTTTTTATAAGATTAAGCTAAATAGTTGTTAATTTTTTTGTCAATCCATTAGTATGTTTTGTCAGTCCAAGTTTTAATTTTGCCTAGCTTAGAGGATTCCCTGAAGATACTATAATGTAACCACTGACAACAGTGGATAAACTGATACAACTGTTTAAACAAAACTAAAAATAAAGTTTTAGATTTGTATAACTATTTTACTATTCTCAAACATGATTGTAAGGTGTTTGTAGGAAAAAGGGTTCTGCTATTCTTTTGAATTTTTTTCTTCTTTGGAGTCAAAGTGGATGGGAAGGGTAAGTGAATTTAGTGAGGGAAACCAACTTGGAAGTTAGCGTCTTAGTCTTACAGCTGCTGATACCTTCCCTCATAATGTGACTTTCCCATGTTAGGTGCCTTCTAGATTTCCTTGAAAGTACAAAAGAGCTTCACTCAGTTCACGTTCTAGGCTTTTTTATGTGTTGCATTTTGTTAAATGCTGAGCCTTCAAGAGGGTTCCATCGAATAAGAGCAACCCTCGAATCTAGGGCAGTGTTTTACATGAATTTCCAGATCTGAGTGTTTTCTCTTTAGTCTTTACCATGATGTGTGCTAGAAAATATTGATGAAGTTGGTGTGTTGAGTCCTTGCTCTGAGTATATCTATACACGCACAGAGTAACATACTTGTGTTGTTCAGTGTGTGAAGTGTGAATCTGTCTCCAGTTCACCATTGTGTGGAAATGGCTCCAAGGCTGGACTTTTCCAATTGGTGGACCAAGGATACACAGAAGGGAACACCGGTAGTGGTGAAAATGGAGAACCCCACTTTCTCTGTTGTGGAGATCAATGGTGCAGATGCTGCATTCAGGCCAGTGGAGAAAAGCCGTGGCAAGAATGCTAAGCAAGTCACATGGGTGTTGCTTCTCAGGGCTCACCGTGCTGTTGGCTGTGTCACTTGGTTTGCCACTGTGCTTTGGGCGTTGCTGGGGGCCATTAAGAAGAGGTTGATTCATGGACAAGGTGTGGCTATGGAGAGTGAGAGTGACAAGTTGGAAAAAGGTAAGATGCTGTTTAGAGTCATTAGAGTGTTCCTAGTGACATCCTTGGCAGTTCTGGCCTTTGAGGTTGTTGCTTACCTTCAAGGTTGGCATTTTGGGAACCCCACTTTGCACATTCCTCGTACTTCTGATTTGGAAGGATTGCTCCACTTGGCTTATGTTGCTTGGTTGACGTTTCGTGCTGAGTACATTGCTCCTCCTATACAGGCACTTTCCAAATTTTGTGTTGTTTTGTTTCTTATCCAGTCTGTGGATCGCATGCTCCTTTGCTTGGGGTGCTTTTGGATCAAATTCAGGAAGGTCAAGCCAAAGATTGATGGGGATCCGTTCAAGAGTGACGATGTTGAAGGATCTGCAACCAATTATCCCATGGTTCTGGTTCAAATTCCAATGTGCAATGAGAGGGAGGTATGAATTACATCAATCTTTTGCATTCCATTTGTGCTAACTCAAGTTGTTTTCTTAGTAGTAAGCTTGCAGCGAATTCAATATATTAGTTTTAGCTTGTATTTGTAAGCCAGGAATAAATTTTGCAAATGTCATAATAAAACAGAACTTAGCAATTAGAATGTTCAGATTACCTTTTTTGCAATGCTTATGAACTGTATGAATGCACGTTAAAAAAAGATATGGAAAATAGGAGCGATACTTGACACTGTAATCATTATTTTCAGTTTCTGAAATAGACCCACCTTAGTAATTCTATAGTGAGTGACAACATATAAGTTCACTTGATAAACAGATAATTTGCTTACTTTGCATGCCCTGATTTTATGCAGGTGTATGACCAATCAATTTCTGCAGTCTGCGGCATTGATTGGCCAAGGGATCGTTTACTGATTCAAGTACTTGATGATTCCGATGATGAGAGCTTACAGTGGTTAATTAAGGCAGAGGTCTCTAAATGGAGCCAAAAGGGAATCAATATAATCTATAGGCATCGCTTAATAAGGACTGGATATAAAGCCGGAAATCTTAACTCTGCAATGAGCTGTGACTATGTGAAAGACTACGAGTTTGTTGCAATTTTTGATGCAGATTTTCAACCAAATCCTGATTTTCTTAAGCGAACTGTGCCACATTTCAAGGTTGAGTGAAGAAGGTCTAACATATTCAGAAAAATTATTGGAAAGCATGTTTAACATATTTTAATATCTTGCAAATGCTTTTTATTACAGGACAATCCCGAACTAGGATTGGTCCAAGCTAGATGGTCTTTTGTGAACAAGGATGAGAATTTATTGACTCGTCTCCAAAACATAAACTTATGCTTTCATTTTGAGGTAGAACAGCAGGTGAATGGGGTATTTCTCAATTTTTTTGGTTTCAATGGAACCGCTGGTGTTTGGAGAATCAAGGCCCTAGAAGAGTCTGGGGGCTGGCTAGAGAGGACAACTGTAGAAGATATGGACATTGCTGTCCGAGCTCATCTCAATGGTTGGAAATTTATCTTCCTAAATGATGTAAAGGTGATCATAGATGACAACCTTTTCCATCCATATCTCATTTCATTGTATATGCATGCATGATATGATTAGTTTATGTCACCTTTGTGAATTGTGACTTGTATGTTCACCTGAAATCCCATGAGTACTCGTGAATTTCTTAAATCTGTAAATTTCTAGGTACCGTGTGAAGTTCCTGAGTCATATGAAGCTTACAGGAAGCAGCAACACCGCTGGCATTCAGGTCCTATGCAACTTTTTAGGTTGTGTCTTCCGGCAATTGTGAAATCTAAGGTATATGTGATACTCATCTTGAAGTAGTAATTAGAGTAGTGATGAAGAAAAACATATTCTGATAACTTAGAATTGCGGTTTATAATATGCACTACATAAAAACTTGAAAATTCTCTATTACTGCAGGTGTCTGCATGGAAGAAAGCAAACTTAATCCTGCTATTTTTTCTGTTGAGGAAACTGATCCTTCCCTTTTACTCTTTCACCTTATTTTGCATAATTCTTCCTCTAACCATGTTTGTACCTGAGGCAGAGCTTCCTTTGTGGGTGATCTGCTATGTGCCTGTATTTATGTCACTTCTTAACATTCTTCCTGCTCCAAAATCTTTTCCTTTCATTGTTCCCTATCTCCTTTTCGAAAACACCATGTCCGTCACCAAATTCAATGCAATGGTATCTGGGCTTTTCCAATTAGGCAGCTCTTATGAATGGGTTGTCACAAAGAAAGCTGGCAGGTCATCAGAGTCCGATTTACTGGCTGCTGCAGAAAGGGAAGCCAAGTCAATAGAAAGACAAAAGATTCATAAAGGAGCTTCCGACAGTGACCTTATGGAGTCAGAAAAGTTTGTGGAGCACAGAGAAGCAGCTCCAATAACTGTTAAGAAAACTAATAAGATTTATAAGAAAGAGCTAACTTTGGCATTCCTCCTTCTGACAGCTTCTATCAGGAGTCTGTTATCAGCACAAGGAGTTCACTTCTACTTTCTACTTTTCCAAGGGGTGACCTTCCTCCTTGTGGGGCTTGATTTGATTGGAGAGCAGATGAGCTAGTTTTCATTCAAAACAGCATAAAAGAGACGATGAATGGAAAACACCTTCTACTGGTTTATCAGCCAAGTTGCAGTCCAGCAACAAAAATAACAACGAAGTATAGTTAAATCCTTTCTTTCTTTCAAAAATTCGCAGTACAGGTCTATCGAACACATATTGATTGCAAGTACCGAAGCAAGGTTCCTCAGTTATTCTACCATATATCCATTTTGCATTCACACGATTCTTCGCAAGTATTTCTTATAGGGCACTACTCACATTGTACTCCTACAGGTATTGAATTCTTGTTTACTGGTATAGGAAGTGTATAAAGTCTTCAG
>Ga0123342_1009553_pt1 | contig 11569 bp, 7 predicted proteins | sample Turbeawhitnodule_FD_89960 | JGI IMG/M metagenome (GOLD analysis project Ga0123342, IMG submission 89960) | Root nodule microbial communities of legume samples collected from Mexico - Turtle bean Mexico white nodule | ecosystem: Host-associated > Plants > Roots > Nodule | place: Mexico: Nepantla... | reverse complement strand
TGAATCAAACCCTAACTCTCCGAGTTATTTGTGAAATCTTTAATTTGGTTATGAACAAAGTCTCAAAATTATTTTCTATACTCAATGAGTTTTATAACAGAACATCTTAATTAGAATTGTTCTCTGTGGCTTCGACATTCGTACTTTAAATAGTACTATATTACAGTTGATTCGGTACACTTGCCGAGAAATATCAACATTGGTCCCTGGGAGCAACCTCTCCCTTCGGCTCTTCCTGGTCTGTCTCAAGGTATTCCTTCAAGAATTTGTGCTTCACCAAGCCCGCCAATTTGTAACCCAGAGTTATACATCGCTCAATGTCGTGCCCAAATCCCTTGTGGAATTCGCACCAGACCTACTTTCGTGGCCCCAGATTCCTGTCAGACTTCTGAGGAAACTTCATCTTTTCCATGACCCCTGGTACTCTCAGCAATTCCTTGTAAGATACTCGAAATTTGGGTCGAAATGCCAAGTCTTCTCGGGCCTTCGCCTTGGGCACGTTCTTCCTGGTTAGGTATGGCGCGTGCCTCGAGTCCGTTCTCTTCTCATTCAAAGTTTTGCTGATCCTTAGAGCTCAGGATCGGCTACCCTCCTTGGGCTTAGTCTACCCTGAATACGAGTTATTGTGCTTCACGGACACAGCCTCTTCTGCGTTGATATAAGCGACAGCCCGCCAACGTATTTTGACGAATGTCTCTGCTAGATTCTTGATAAGTGAGTCGCTAAATGGTCCTGCCATGATTCCTTATTCGAAGGAGTTGACCTTCACGACCTCGTCATGGGTTTGGAGCTTCACTGTAAATGCCCAGAACCTGTTTAAGTATTTTTTTAGACTCCTCTTGCCTCTGTTTCACGCTAAAAAGGTCATATAAAATCGGAGGTTTGACCTGGTTGACAGAGAATTGTGCCTGAACAGCTCAGAAAACTGGTCGAAAGAGGTGATGTGGCCATCAGGAAGCCCACTAAACCACTGCAACATTGTACCTGTGAATGTACCCATGAACATCTTGCAATGGATAACATTTATTCCCTCATAAATAATCATCTGGGCATTGAACGCCGTGAGATGGTTTTCAGGGTCTTCTACCCCCGTGAAAATGATATTGGGTGTGATGTAATATGGTGACACAAACTCATCCATGATTGCCTGCGTGAATGGCTTGGGACAAACTCTCAAGGGCGCATTCAAACCTCGCTCCCTTGTGGAGCGTTGATCACATTGTTGTAGACTCTTACGCAATTCCTCGTTGGCCTTGCGCAACTCCTCACTGTTTGCTTGCGAAGCATCTATCTCTGCCATCAGTTGATCTTGCCTAAGCACTTGCTCATCACGGGCTTCCGCAATGAGCTTCTCCTGCTCATCTTTAGCTTTTGCCATTGGCCTCTTCTGCTTGACTTTAGCTTCTTGTTGGATCCTCTCCTGCTCTTGCCTGTACTTCTTGTTGGCTTCCTAGAGAGCTCTTACGATGTACATGAGTTGTTGTAAGGTGGGGACCTCACTTCCTTCAGATCCCATAGGTCCTTGCCTAGTGTTCCTCATATCGCTGGAAAACTCAAACACAATTATGGATGGGATCAAGTTTTATCGAGCCCCACAGTAGGCGCCAAATGTTCTTGTTGTTTGACTTTCTCACCGGTTGACTCTGGTGAGAAGCTCCACTTACGATCTTTCTCCTCTTGAATCTTGTTCTACGTCTTTTTGTTGCACTGGAACGTGGCTCCGTTGAAACAGAGGGGGCTCTACCTGTTGATCACACTCTAACGATCAAGTTGGTGAGAGCTTACTAAAATAAAATAAGTATTCAGTTTCAGTCTCAGAAACAACGTACCTTTATCTGGGGTCTCAAACCCCTTTTATAGCTTACTCGTTTAACAACTTTCATCCACGAGAATCTAATCTCAACCGAAAGCATACGTAACAAAAAAAAAATGTTTATGGCCACCTTCACTCTCGGTGCTACAACATAAAAGAATTTTATCTCTACTGAGAGTATAAAATAATAACAGAAAAACCACCTGCCAACAGGACACCACCTTAGGCGCTAACAGCGGGGAAATACTCTATTTACATGGGCACCCTTACTCACGGTGCAACGTTATCTTTTCAACATGCATGTAACTTAACCACTATGTGCCCTCAAAGGCACAGTTAGGTTAAAATATATTCTACTAGTAACCTTATATTAACATATAATAAAAATATTATCTTAATTATTCTTTAACAGGCTTACCAATATAATTGGGCCAAAACTCACGACCCGCACCATGGTCCCAACTACCAAGATGACCTACCCACACCCGTGCACCGAGCTCTGAGCACTGAGCGCTATATTCGGTACACAAGCTCCCCAGGCTCGAGCAAAGCTTGGCTGAGCGAAGAGGCTTTTTTAGTGCTTTGGTGGCTGACACGGCAGTTTCTCGGTGGGTTAGGTGTGGCACAGTGCACGAAGCATGTCTGAGGTGACGTCTCACCACACTCAATATTAGGCGTAGACATGGCACTTTCATCAATGGTAGGAAACCGTTGCCGCTTAACATTCCTTCAATCGCATAAACCAACGTTTGAAACCCATTTCACCTTCATTGTTTCATTTCTAAAACCTCCAAAAACCCTTTGCGCTCTTCTTAACTTCCTCTGCCCGCTCCCTCGCGCACTCGAATTAATATAATCCAAGTAGCCAAGAAGATGACCAAGGACTCAAGAGACAATTCACACTGTGATCACTCATCTCAGTAATCAAGTCAAGGCCCCACCAAATATCAGACAGACTTTACTAGAAGAAGAACTTGGCATAGACCAGAACAACAATTGTTCTTTCTTCTGGTGTTCTTAAAAGACAAAAACATGTTTGTAAATAATTTGGGCTCACTTTTGGAGTCCAAATAGCAAAATAGGCTAAAGTAGGTTCACATAGCATAAAAGGGAGTGTACTTAGCGAAATGGGTTTGTACCAAGCCCACTTTTTCAAGACAAGGCACCTAGAATTAGAGTTTTTAACCTTCCTTCTAGAAGTTATGCCTAAAGATGCGGTTTTGACAATGGTCAACACCCTAGGCAACCCCTCTCCCTTGCCATTTCTACCTTTCACCCATCTTGCCCACCAAGGCACCCCTTCCTATAATAGGGTGTCTTGCCTCATGTATTTTCAACTTGAAATTGGAAGTAAAGAAACTCTGCTTGAGTGAATTTGTGAGTCTGAGTACTCTGAGTTATTTAGGTCTTATCTTGGGTGGGTAACATCCCAAGTGGCGGCTCTGCTTTTATCTTGGGTGGGTAATATCTCAAGTGGCGACTCTTGTGTCACTCATCTTAGAGACCCTCTACTCCAAGTGGTGTGGCTTCCTTTCTCCCCATAAGTTCTCTTCATCTCTTCCCCTTACTTTTTGCTCATTCCATTCCCCTTCCTCTATGTTCCTTCATGTTGTCTTTAAATTGTTGGTTCTCTTCAGTTGTTCTTTGTCTCTAATTTTGATGCATCATTTGTCACCTTATAATTGTCTTTTCTTTTTGCCCTTCTGAAGTGAACCTTCACACTTACTTAACCACTTGGTTAAGTTCGTGTCCAATGGGAATCTTCTTAGAATTCTCACCTTAAATTGCTAATTCAAAAATCTTAAACAAAGAGCAACCAATAAAATATGCAATCCTAAAATCAAATCACATCAATGGGGCTTAATAATGTATGGCTTCAATGTGATTCTGCCTTGGTTTGTGCTATTTTTACTGCTAGGACTAATGTTTCGTGGATGCTTCGTAATCTATGGAATACTTGTCTTAATTATTGTGGGAAAATCAGGTTTAGGGTTACTCATATTTTTCGTGAAGGGAATGCGTGTACTGATAAGTTAGTTAATTTAGGATTTATTCATAGAGAATCATTTCATTGGTATAATAGGCTTCCATCTAGTTTGTTCTGAAAATTCTTTATGAATAGGTATAGTCTACTTATGTATCGTTTTTGTTAACATATGGGTTTTGGTCTAATCCCCCCATATTTTGTTTTTTTTTTCTTTTCTTTTTTTCTTTTAATAATTTTTTTTTTCATGTGATGGCAGATGATTGTTGTTATTTGAGGTGTCATCCTAGCTGAGATGTTAAGTTGCGTAGTGATGTTTAACATGAAAGTTTTTTATTAGAAAAAGAACCTTCGTAAAATACCATGGGTTTCAAAATCTTCGTAAAATACCATGGGTTTCAAAATCTTTGTTAAATACCATGGGTTTAAAAACCCACCGTAAAATACCTTGGGTTTCAAAATTTTCATGAAATGACTTGCCGTTTGAAATAACCTTCAACCCCATTTTCCACCATCTGTAACGATCCTCCAGACTTCTCTCTTCCATCGTAGACACAGTGCTCTCTGGCACAGACTCAATGGTCACCGACAGCAGTCCTAGCAAGGAATCACAATTCAACCACACTTATGCCTAATATATCTAAGGAGAAAAAGCGCTAAATAACGCACTATCTTCTTCTTACTCCAATATTTCTTCTTTCATCACCTTACTCACCAACTTGGGTCACAAGCATCCGTTACCTAGCTCGACAACAATTAGTGTTTATCACTGCTTTATATATAATTGCATTATTTTTCATATATGGGCTTCAAAGCCATGTGTGTTCTTGGTTAAAGATTGCAAGAACATATTGCGAGGAGATAATAACTTTACTACTTTTCACTTTCACAGTGAATTAATTCTTAGATGCATTTTAAAATAAAGACCTTAATTTAAAATATTTCAAAATTATGAGAACTAAATATTTACAATTTTAACTAAAACAAAAATTGCACATAAAATATAAGTAGATCAAAAGCTGAAATAAAATAAGTCAGATTTTTTTGAAGAATGAGCTCGTAAAAAAAACTAGGAATTATATAAACAAACTACAACAATCTTAAGAATTATGCAAATATTGTTGAAATACTTATTGTTCAAGATTAGTTGTTGAAATACTTATTATCCAAGGTTATTTTGCTGAGTTTTTAAAATAAATATTTGAAACTTTAGAAAACTTATTTGTAATGTAAAGTTACACTTTCAAAATTTTAGAGAATTTAGTCATAAATTATAAAAAATATATTAAAACTATAAATTTTATTATTATTTATTTATAAATAGATTTATTTATATTTATTTATTGAAGTTTGAAAAATCTGAAGTGTTTTATGGAGGTTCTACAATAAATATTTGGAACTTAATGAAGGTTAAAAAAAACCTCTGTTATTTTGTTGAGATTTTAGAATAAACCTTTGAAACTTAACAAAGGTTAAAAAGACTTCTGTTAATTTGTTGAGGTTGTAGAATACACCTTTGGAACTAATTGAAAGTTAAAAAAACCTCTGTTATTTCGCTGAAATTTTAGAATAAACCTTTTGAATTTAATGAAGGTTAAAAAGACCTTCGTCGTTATTTTGCTGAGGATTTAGAATAAACCTTTGAAATTAAACGAAGGTTAAAAAAACTTTCTTTATTTTGCTTAGGTTTTTAAATAAATTTTTGGAACTTAAAGAAGATTAAAAAAACCTCCATTAATTAAATCAATTCCTAGATATGTTAACCTCCTCAAAATAACTTCCTTAAAACTTTTTTTCTTATAGTGAATAAAATAATTATTGTCAAAATCATATTTTATGACTATAATTTTTAATAGTTGTTTAATACTTACACTTTGTTGGATTATTGATTTAATATCATTTTTTTTTGTTCTTTTTTAATTATTAATCTTTTTTTTTAAATTTAACAAAATATTTTTTATTGATTGGATAACTATTTTAAATTATAATAAATTATAAAAGTTGAAGAAAATATTGCATGAAAATTAGTTTTACATAAAATTTTTAGAATGTAAATTTTTTAAATAAATTAAGAATATAAATTTATAATTATTAAATATATGTCATCGTTTAATATTAAGATTTAATTTAATAATTAATCATGTACTTTTTTATATTTTTTAACTAGTTAATTAGTTTATTCTCTCTAACATTTTTAGTTTGATTTTTTAATGTTCAGTTTTTAACTAGTTTTTAATCTAACTTTTTTGTTTGAACTACATTTTCAACGCCAAACAAAACATTCACCTTTTGATATTTTTTAAATACAAAATTTGAATTTTGAATTATAGATCAATATGAACATCTAAGATATTGGACCTATATTTTCTTCTAAAGTTTATAATTATATTTGAAAGAAAAGAATGTGCAACACGATGGAATGTTTTTTGTGTGTTGAAAAGTGTTTGTAATAATTAATTGACATTAATCGAATAAAAGGGAAAGGATAAGATATGAGTCAATGATCATCCAATGTAAACCCTCAAAGCATCACAAAAAACTAATTGTTGGGGCCACGTCTCAAGTTATTCAACAAGCGTGTTGTCTTTCTGCTATCTATAAAAGTATCAAAAAGTATTATTATTATTATTATTATTATTATTATTATTATTATTATTATTATTATTATTATTTATTAATTTGAGATGTTTCAAAGTATAAAGATTAGGATAACACAATTCTTCTTTTGGCATACAACAAAGTATTTTCTATAATTAATTAGACCCAACATTGTTGACAATACTATTAATTAACGAGACTTGTGCAACTCATTTGTTCACTCAGCTTAGCAAAATCTCCATATAGGTGTATGTTTTGTTTTATTTTCACTTTAAGTTGACAAAATTTACACCCTAGTTGCCTTTAATTTTTGTAGTAGAATCTCTTTTCTTCCACCATATTTCTACTTGGTATTTCGATTATAGAATGAATAAGAAGATTGGAAAGGAATTCCAATGTAATTTTTGGATTGATGCTATAGCCAATCATGAAGTCACATATAATAAAAAATATTCTATGTTTCTTTTGATTTCTCTTATGCCTTCATACTCTTTAATCATGAAGTAAAATTCTCTACACTCCACATTAAAATAATAATATTGTAAGGACTTCTTTGAGAAGTGGCATCTCCCCACTTTGAACCTTTTTCCCCACTAATTAAGAGCATCATCAAGAGTGCGAATAAACTTAAAGGGTTATAAGTAAGCTTATTAAAAAAAATGTTGCCTGTTTATAAATTAGTTTGTATAATAGTTATAGAATTATATATAGAAACCGTTTATTGAAAAATATAACATTTAATGTTATTGATTTGATCTTTCAATTAAAAGTTTTAAATTATTTACTGACCCATTCATTAATCATTATTCTAATGGCATGACAATAGTTGCCAAAAAGTCTTCTATTTCAAGTGTAATGTTATAGTTTTGTAATATAATTGAAGTTTGAGTTGACTGAATTTGCTAAATCATGTTATATAATGATAATTGCATAACTGATCCATTACTATAAAACTATAATAAGAAATAAATAAAAAAATTCTTAAGAAACAAACTTTAAATATAATTCAACTTTACAAAACTATATAATAAAATTTATATTTATTATATATTATAAAATACTTTTATCTCTAATTTATATAAAATTTTTAACAAAAAAATCACGCCTTTCTTTTTATTTGATATGATATGATGACATTCACATCAACCAAAGAACTATAATTGCATTTTTGTAAAAAGAAGAATTATAATTATTTAAAAAAACAGTTATTCAACAGTCTTTTACTTTAATTCACTGCTTAACAAATGGAGTAGTATTGATGACCCAACATTGAATCATAAATCCTAGTTTTATAACTAAGCACCTAATTTACTACAATAAGATGGAACATGGATAGTGTCAAATAACATTTGAGAGTGGTGAATATTGAAATAATGATAAATAATAACTTTTAATTATTTTTTATCACTGGTTATATTAAATTAATCCCAATCAACCTCTAAATAAGTTTGACAAAATCATGACCTATTTATATCTCTGCACTCCTCTGTTGTCAATTTCTATGTAAGCATACTATAGCCTCAACTGCATTAGGTCCTTTCATGTTGCAGTGAGAAAAGAGAATAGAAAAACACAATAGGGGAAGCTAAGCCATCTTGGCTCTAACATGTAGTTTCATGCTTATGACCTATGAGTTTAGGACAATACCTATATTTAGAAGAAACTATAGTATACATGGTAGTTGGGTTTGGAATCCATAGACACGTACAAAACGAAGGATGAAGGTTTACCGTAAGCATCTGTTTATGATTTGTACTTGCTGTGTCAACTCTTAATACAGTTCTCATGTGCTATATCTTTTATATTGTGGTGGGGATTGTTTAAAAAAATAATTGTAAAGGTTTATAATTGATACATTCTCTTTGAATTTTCAGATTTCAAAATCACTATCCATGTTTAGCTAACTCATTCAGTAGGCTCGTAAGATGATTGCATGTGCTTATGAAAATAGAGTGGAGGCACATATGGTCATCTACCATCTCTTTTCTCTAGGGTGGCTCATTGGATTGTGTTTGAACACTTGAATTAAGAAATATGCTATGTGATTTAGATAAATAATTTAAATTAGGTTTTTTTTCTGAGTTTAGCTTTAGAGCTAAATGCTATGTTTAGGAAGTTTTCTCTAAGAATACTAAATATTTATCTTATTTAATGTATATGTGCTGTTGTTGCTTGCTTTATTTTGTTCAGTAATTTTTATTTTTTAAAATATTCATTACAGGTTTTAGGTTTTATGAAGGTGTTATCGAATCTTATGATCCTATCAAAGGAAAACACAAGGTGAGATGGTTGTTACTATGCTAATCTTTATGATTTTTAATTCTAGAATTCAGTAATCTTTGTTACTACATTTTATCCTTTTCCAAACCACATGTGTTGACTAACATTTGTGTCATACATACACTAGTACAAAAGGTACAATAACGACGGTTAAAAAAATATATGTAAAGACGGTTTTCTGGGTGTTGTTATAAATAAGCCACTTATAACGACGGTTCTTGCTATGATGTAAATAAGTTTTTTAAAAAAATATATATTTTTAAGGGCGGCATCGTTGGAAGTGTGTCTCATATTTAAAAAAACAATTATTTTTAAGGAAAGTGTTGTTATCTATCCCAACAATTGTTATTTTTAAAATACAATTAATTTATCTATCCTAAGTTGTTATATATGGTTACAAAATACTTTGACCGTGTTGTCCTCACGTATTCCAATGCTTTCGAAACTAGCGACTATTGGTCATTAAAAATCTATGACATTTGAATTTTTTTTTTAATTAGTGTAAAAATAATAAACCCTAAATTTTAAAGTGTTTTTTGTATTGAGGTATTTACCTGATTCCAACCTCTATCAATTGTAGCTCGCACAATAGTCGTCATCCACTGCATAACATAATAATTGCACTCATAACTTTCAGATTGTCGGTTGGACTGCATGTGAAAATAAATGTAATAAATGAATGAATGAGACACATTAAATTGAGTGAACATATATACTTTAAATACCTTAAGGTACATCCAAGTAAGTTTTGTGTGCTTGCACTTCCCCTCCCACTCAACATGTTATCTCCAGAGTAAGCACTGAAATAAGAAAATTTCATGTTAGAATACATAAAATTATATTATATATAAATAATAATAAATGTTAAATGAAATTGTCGTACCTATCTATAATGTGTTTAAAATAGGTAGGGGGTTTCTTATGCAAGGAGCAAAACCATGCAGCGGTATGATCTTGAACAGATATAATCAATAGTTGTCAATGAAGCCTATATAACAAATCAGTTAGTTTCTCTTATTTCAATAATTTAGTATAACTTATTTAATAAATATGGACTTACTCATGGATGTATGAAGCAAAATAAATTTGTTTTCCTCCATTCTTTAAGGCAGTGGTAATGTATGTTTGTGTTTCTGACGTCTTGTTTCCAAGTGATTGAATGAGTAGAGGGTCTAAAAACCCCATATATATATATATTTTCCATTATTGAAGCATAATCCTCAAATATACCTAAATTTCAATAAGTTAGTACTAATATATTTAATAAATCAAAAGTATAAAGATTTTAATATTTGAACTTACATCATCCATAATTGCAAAACTGTTATGTTAATCTTTTGATTTCTGGATGCAAGGTCCAACAAATCAGACATGTAAAAGTACAAGGGTACATCACTATGCCTACCAAAAACATTGGCATCCCATGGAACCTCTACGACGGTTGTATCTAAAGTTGTAGCAACTGTCACCAATGCTGCCACAAGATCATCAGTGGAGAATTTTTTCTTCATTCGCAGAGGCAGTTTTATCTTAGGTTCCTGCTACTCATCAATAAACAAACAAATAATTAAATTACTTAGAATCTAATATATCTAATATATAATCCTATTAGTGAAAAGATATACCGTAGTTTCTATAGGTTTGACGAGATGTCTAGGCCAGGCAACGAAAGAATGTAATGCCTCTGATACAATTGTCACCTCTAATGTTGGCACAGGAACTGCAACATCACCATAAAGGACCTTCTCCACCATGACCTTTATGAAATTAGAAGGAAGAGGCACATTGTGACTCCTTCATAACATTTACCCAGGGCAACGAATCGGGTCAAAGAATTATTCTCAACATATAACTCGCATTGGCTAGTTGAGCCAAAGTCATCCCCCGATAGATCAATCGTCGAACAACTCCCTTTATTATTGACTTTCTTAATAGGAGGCGAAGGTGGTTCATTTTGTACCATAGTAGGTGGTTGCTGCGAGAGTCTTAAACCCTCCAACCGCTTTTCAAACTCCCTATCCATCCGCTTATTAAATTCCTCCATTAAAGTTTCTCTGATCTCTTGAGTTACCTCAGCCTTTATTTGTTCATGTAACTGTAGTAAATACTCCTGGATAGGTTGACTAGACGATTGTTCCTTACTATGTGATGAAGGTCCAAAGTATGATCGAATCCCAACCCCATATCCAGCTACACGAACACGTCCAGGGTGCTCAAGTCGTCTGATAGCAACATTAAGAATATCTTCGCGACCACATCGAATAAAAGTCCTCTTTGTTGATTGCTCAGAAATAGAATCCTAAAACAAATTAAAAGAAATTGTCAAACTTGAACACATTGAATTTAAAATAACACATAGAGAACATATTTCTTACAATTCGTTCAACTGTTTGTTTTGAAGACTTGGAACTCCATGTCCCTAATGGCTTTATACGGACACCCTTCCACATCTCATGTCGGGGTGGTGGGGATGGAGTCCTCGAAGAATCTACATTATTCCCTTCCTAAATGGAAGTAGAATGTGCTTTAATCTTTTCTTCAAGCATCTTCTGCTCTAACATCTTATAACTACCACGGGACAATAGTGTGGGGTCTCACTATGTGCCTAATTGGCTTTTGCTTTCTTTCGAACATCCTATCATGAACATTCAAAAGTTAATATAAACTACATCCAAATATAAGAAGTGATATTAACCTGCCATTTCTCAGTTTCTCGAATCTTCACACACTGCTGCCAAATTTCTTCATCAAGGGATGCATATAATGTACAGGGATTTTCTTCTTTCCTTTCACCATATATAAATTTTGTTGTCAATTTTGATTTAAACTGACGAAACTTGACACTCACATTAGAAAGAACCTTCGCTATCAAGGTTTCCACATTCGGGATCTCG
>Ga0123342_1009552_pt1 | contig 11569 bp, 11 predicted proteins | sample Turbeawhitnodule_FD_89960 | JGI IMG/M metagenome (GOLD analysis project Ga0123342, IMG submission 89960) | Root nodule microbial communities of legume samples collected from Mexico - Turtle bean Mexico white nodule | ecosystem: Host-associated > Plants > Roots > Nodule | place: Mexico: Nepantla... | reverse complement strand
CGGCGACGTTAGACCACCTGATCTCCCATTATCTAACACGTCGACGACACACAAACCCGGCGACAACCGGCCACGTTCATTGTAGAACGCCAGTTCCATGAATCGGCGACTATGCTCACTCCTGAACCATTCGTTTCTCACTTGTCCACGTGTTCTGCTGGGCACGCCCCACATGATCACGTGCCAGGCACGTCATCACAACCGGTGACCTGGTCGGTACAGATTCATTCTAAGGAAAGTATTTGAGAAAATCTTTTATAAAAAATTCACCCCCCTCTTGTTCTAGCCATCAATCCTAACAGGATGATGATGCCATGAATAATGCAATTATAACCTAGTATAAAAAGAATGTAATTTCATGACATCAAATATGAAACACAATTTTAAGTAAACAAAAGTCATGAAAATATCTTAAACAAAATAGTAGAAGTTATCAAACACAATACTAGAACTTCATAAACATAATATTACATTACCAATGAAAATACAATGCTAGAAGTCCTCAAATAAAATAGTAAAAGTTATGATAATAATTCTCCAATAACAAACATACACAGACAAATTACACAAAAAATGAAATGAAATAAAATCACAACATATAAGTGAAAGACATGAAGGTAACGTAGAGTCTGAGATATCAAATCAACACCTAGTCATAAATGGAAACAATTTAGTCATGCGACGCTCATATGGCATCCCAAATAGTTGCTTAACTATGACTGGATGCTCACATAAAAACTCGTAGCATTGATCCATGACTTGTTCATCCTGGATGTTAAGCTCCACCAACATTGCCTAAATATCAAACTCAGAGTACCGATATGATGCATGTCGACGATGATGGTGTACATGCTCAACATATAAGTCGTTTCTTCGTCTAATTTCTGCAGCTACATCTTGTGTTGTGATAGCTTATGGACCGTCTGATTTCCATCCTTCATGGACGAAACACATTGTTGAATATTTGTATTCAACAAAGCAAAATGTTCATCAATTTTGTCCATGGTGGGCCCTTTTCTTTTTGATCCTCGAGACGAGGATGTGCCAGTAGAGCCCGCAAAAGACATAGAAGGAGTGTTAGAAAGAGTGTCACTTGATTGAATATGAGAGGCAGGTGACCGTGGGATGTAGTCATCTACCTCTTCAAAGTTCTGTTGCTCAAGGATATAATCCATATTATTGTCGTCTAGGTTCACACTAAAATTACTGATGTGCAAAGGTGAATTGATGTTGCGGCTGTCCTCACCTGACTTCCAGTGGCTTTTGTCATTAGACCACAAGTCTTCCATTAGGTTATAATGGCAAATGGGATCACATATTAGTACAATACAAGATGCACTCAAATGTATTTGTTATAAAACATACTTATGGCGGTACCTTGATCAAGTTATTGCAAACTTCATCCTCCGCTTCAAAACATTTGGTGGTATGGTTCCATGCGAAACCACTTAGTCCACCAAACAAATCATGTACTTCCCTCCACCTGTCCTTGAGGCTTTTTTGGCGATTTTTGACATGATTTTTCTTAATAACCGATAATCCAACCTCGTGTAGAGTCATAACAATGTTAGTATATCCCTGAGTGGTCCAAATACCGTCAATTATGGAACCTCAACGTGCCTCTTCAACCATTGCATTTAGAAGAATTAAATCGATCTCCTTCGTCAACTTAGTGAACTCTCTATAACTGCCTGATGAATCAAGAGCAACATTCTTGCTGCGACCATGTAAATAACTTAAATAAAGTTAGGAGTACAAGCATTGCAACAAAAGAGAAAAAATATTATATTTCATTAAATTAATTGTTTACATAATATTTCCACATTTCGTTTGCTATAGTGTTTGTAATAAGTGAACCTAGTCTATAATCATCCCCACGAGCATGAGAAGGGGTTGGTTGTGTTAGAATTTTAGGCCTTAAACAAGAAGGGGTGAATTGTCTATAAAAGATTTTCGAAAGTTTTGAAAGTAGATTGAAAGCTAATGAGAAATCAATGAAGGAGAAATCAATTCAGCCAAAAAAGAAATCTATTTTATTATGTTTCCAGAAAATCAACCGGTTGTTTATACAATTCAACCGGTTGTTTTTATCAGGAGTTAATAAAAACAAACCAAAACTGATTTAAATCAGATAAAGGATAGAAAGAATCACACAATAGATTTATACTGGTTCACTCTTATCTAAGAGCTACACCCCGTCCCCAGAAACCACTGGGTATTCCACTAAGCAAACAATAACCTTGATTACAAACCACACACCAAAGAGCTAATTTTGAACTCTTCAAGAACATACACCTCCTTTGGCAAACAACATACCACAGATCATATAACACCCTCTGGATCTGTAGAGAACACGTTTACACAGAATTACAGTATTCAAGAGAGAAAAGGAATGATCACACCTGATACAATCACAGATTGAATTCAAAATTTACAAAGCAATCCTATACCACTCTAAGAAAAATCCAAAGCTTGAAGCAAATCTTGGAGACAACTGATTTGAAAGATTTAATTTGATATCATAACTACCAGGAGCATAAAAAAATTATTTAAACTCCAAAACACTGTTAAAATCATTTAATGCAAAAGCCAAATCAGTTTTGAATCAATTAAAACGTATTTACCAAACTTAACAAATTCTGTTAAGGATTTAAAAAAAAAAAATTGGTTGAAATGTGAAAATAACCGATAGAATTGGTTTGATAGCAAGGTCAACCAATTTCAAGCTTTGTCAAAACCTGTTTCAAAAAACTAAGTGTAAAACAACCAGTTGAAACGTCAATTCAACAGGTTGATTTTTCACTTCTCTTTGAAAACACATCTTTTTCAAAAAATGATTAAAATCAAACAACCTTGGATTAAATCTATGAGTGGATTACAAATTCAAACTACCCAAAAACCACACACAAGCAACAACAAAGCCTTCAACCACTCTTCATGGATTTGGTGACATCAAAACTTATGTTCAACAATCTCCCCCTATTTGATGAAGACAAATCCCTGGTTGGCTTGTGTTGTTTTGTTTGAATTTGAAAGCACTTGCAAAACAGAAATTGTGCATGTAGCAGATAGCAATATTACCCAGGTTTAAAAAGCACCAATGAAACAGTTTTCATCATACGGTTTCCAACAAGAAAACTAGCAAAATTAGTGTGAAAACTAGTGTGAATGAGGTGCAAGATCAGAGCATACTACAACACAATAAACCAGACAATAAAGGGTGCTAAGAACCCTAGCAAGGTACACTGTTTCTAAGACTGAAACTACTCTATACACTTATTGTTTCTTTGCCCTAATACTGACTTGAGCGTCGGAGTGCAAACGGCCGCCAAGACACCCTTTGTCTTTGCAGGTGAGAGGTTCTTCAACCCTAGGAAGTTGGATTCTCAGGCGGAGACAAGCAGGCTAAAGACTATCGTTCGAGTCAACCGACCATCAAGTCAACTGGCGAGAACATTTGGCGCCCACCGTGGGACCCGATAAAACTAGGTCCCACTCACAATCATGCTAAGAGTTTACCAGCAATATGAGGAGTATGAGGCAAGGGTCTGTCGCACCAACCGGAGGGGAAAACATCACCATGCAGCAAATCATGGTGACTATGCACGCCCAAAGTTGATCAGGAACGCATCCAGATCGACCTAGCCACGTCGCAAGGGAGTAACGAAGAGATACGTAGAACCAATGAGGAACTGCGTAGGAGTTTGCAACAGGCAGGGTAACGTGTGGTGGATGAGAGAGTCCCGTCTATACCGCCCAGGGCTCTCCCCATGCCATTCTCTCAGGCGATCATAAACGCTGTGATACCAGCCACCTTCGTGGGTCCAAAGGCCACCTTCACAGGTGTAGAGGACCCGGAGGCTCATCTCACAACTTTCCATACCTAGATGATGTTGTCAGGAGGCTTTGACCCCGTGCATTGTAAGTTATTCATGAGCACGTTGACATGCACAACATTGGACTAGTTCGTCAGTCTACCTGATGGACACATAACATCGTTCGAACAGTTTTCAACACTGTTAAGGGAGCAGTATATTGTCAATCGGGCTCCCCCTAGTCTCTTACGATCTTTTTGTCGTAAGACAGTACCAGGGAGAGTCCTTGAAAGATTTCTTAAACAGATTCGGGGCATAAGTGGTGAAGCTGCACACCAAGGATGAAGACATGATAGTGCATGCTTTCAGGAAGGGAATCCTACCAGAACCCTTCAGTGATTCACTCATAAGGTATCGCCCCAAGACCTTTTGCGAAATCAGGCGTCCAGTTGTGGCCCATATCGTCGCAGAAGAAGAAGTTACTGAGAAACGCGAAAGCATCGCCCCAACCTGACCTCGAGGAACAGGTCAACCTCAACATGTGAGAGTGTGTGAGGCGACGACAGAGAAGAAAGCCCAAGGAAAGCAGCAACCCTACGAGACCAGGAAGCCCCAAACCAGGGCACGCACAAGGGAGGACGCGCCCCCAGGCATAATTTTCGAGTAGAGTTGAAGGATCTAATCGCTATTCCTAACATAGCGGAAAGGCTGAAGACACCCCTGAAGACTGACAAAAAGTTGGGGCCCAACAAGAATGCTTGGTGTGAATTCCACCAAGCCTATGGCCACGCCATACGCAATTGGCTGTCGCTGGGGTACCAGTTAGATGAACTGGTGAAGAACGACTTCTTGAAGGACTACCTGCATGAGCCGCATGGGGCTCAGGCGTTGGCAGCTCCAGGAGGCGATCAGCGGCACGAGGTTCCCATTAATGGTGAGATCAACACCATTTCAGGAGGGTTCTCAGGAGAAGGACGCACCGCTTCTCAGCGGAAGAAGTATGCAAGAGAGGTGATGACGGTAGAGGTACAGGAGGTAGAGACTCTTGATGTCGACCTCGTCTTCACCAAGGCCAATCGACAAGACGTCATCCCACACGACAAGGATCCAATGGTGATCTCAGTGGTGACAGTGGGAAGAAAGGTGCATCGCGTCCTCGTGGACCAGGGAAGCTCGGCCGATGTGATGTTATGGTTGACCTTCAACAAGTTGCAGTTGTCTCCAGACCAGTTGAGGCATTACACCGACTGCTTGTATGGGTTTGCTGGAGACCAGGTAGAAGTGCGTGGACACATAGAACAAAGGACGACCTTCACAGATGGCATAACTTCCCACACTGAGAACATCAGGTACCTAGTTGTTAATGCTCCCCCAGCTTATAACATACTTTTGGGTAGATCTGCCTTGAACAGGATTGGAGCGATAACCTCAACGAGGCACATGAAAATGAAGTTGCCTTCCTTAGAGGGGACAATGATCACCATTAAGTCAGACCAGAAAGAGGCTAAGAAGTGTTATGAGAATAGCCTCTAGACGAAGAGAGGAGTGTTCGTTGTCACCACCCAGCCTCCCAGGGAAGAAGGGGTCACCCGAGCAGAGGTCGCCCGGTCGCCCGAGAGAGACGTCCCGAACCAGCAGAAGACGTGTTGGAGAGGGAGATCGGTGGGAAGAAGTTCAAGCCTGGCAAATCCCTAGCCCAAGAGACATAGAACCAGATCGCTGGAGTCATAGCACGACACCTGGATGCTTTTGCATGGTCTGCCTCAGACATGCCTGGCATAGATTCAGACTTCCTATGTCATCGTCTCACCATGGACCCCCAGGTTCGACCTGTTCGCCAGAGAAGAAGAAAGTTCAATGACGAAAGGCGTCAGGTTGTCAGAGAAGAGACGCAGAAGTTGCTCAGCGCTGGTCACATGAAGGAGATCTAGTACCCTGAGTGGCCCTTAAGTGGCTGGCAAACGTGGTATTGGTGAAGAATGCTAGTGGAAAATGGAGGATGTGCGTCGACTTCACAAACCTTAACAAGGCTTGTCAGAGGGACTCCTATCCACTGCCCAATATTGATGCTTTGGTAGACAGTGCATCTGGTTGCAGACTACTCAGTTCCTGGACGCCTTTTCTGGTTATAATCAGATCAGGATGCATCCTAGGGATGAGTGGAAGACAACGTTCATGACAAAGCTATCTTGTTATTATTATAAGGTGATGCCCTTTCGGCTTAAAAATGCAAGTGCAACCTACCAGAGGCTGATGGACAAAGTGCTAGCGCCCATGATAGGGCGAAATGTCCAAGCATATGTGGATGACATGGTGGTCACCTCCCAGCAGAGGGAGCAGCATGTAGCAGATTTGGAAGAGCTATTCACCACGATAGCTAAGTGCAGATTGAAGCTGAACCTTGAGAAGTGCGCCTTCGGGGTAGAAGCAGGCAAGTTCTTGGGGTTCCTACTCACTGAATGTGGGATAGAGGCAAATTCTGAGAAGTGCGCTGCAATCATAGCAATGAGAAGCTCGATCTCAGTAAAGGAGGTGCAGCAGTTGATAAGGCGCATGGCCGCTCTGTCCAGATTCGTGTCGGCAGGGGGAGATAAGGGGCACCCCTATTTCCAGTGCCAGAAGAGGAACAACAGGTTCGTATGGACCAGGGAGTGTGAAGAGGCATTCCTCAAACTAAAGGAGTACCTGGCCAGTCCACCAATGTTGTGCAAGCCGCAGCTGGGTAGTCCATTTCGTTTGTACTTCGCAATTACAGAACGAGCGATAAGTTCGGTCCTTATGCAAGAGCAGGACCAGGTGCAGAAGCGAATCTACTTTGTTAGCAAAGTATTATAGGGGCCCAAGGTGAGATACCAGGCCATTGAGAAAGCAGCCCTAGTGGTGGTGTTCTGAGCGTGAAGACTTCGCTAGTATTTCCAGAGTTTTACAGTGATAGTAATGACAAACCTTTCCATTCACAACGTCTTGCAAAATCTAGATGTAGCAGGAAGAATGGTGTGCTGGGCAATAGAGCTATCAGAGTTTGACGTACAATATGAGTCCAAAGGCCCTATCAAAGGCCAAGTTTATGCTGATTTCGTGGTGGAGCTCTCCTCGGCAGCCACGCACCAAGAAGGAGCACTTTTCAGATGGGTACTCTCTATAGATGGTTCCTCCAACCAACAGGGTAGTTGGGCTGGCGTCATCCTGGAAGGACCAAATAGACTGTTAATTGAGCAGGCCCTGCGGTTCGCTTTCAAAGCCAGTAACAACCAGGCAGAGTATGAGACCTTGATCGCCGGAATGCTGTTGGCTAAAGAGATGGGTGCGAAAGGTTTGCTGGCAAAGAGTGACTCCTTGTTAGTTATAGGTCAGGTCACGGGAGAAGACCAGGCTAAAGAACCTCAGATGGCCGCATATCTAGAGTACGTCCAGATTCTAAGGGAGACGTTTGAAGTGTTCGAGTTAGTCCATGTACCCTGAGAACAGAACGCCCGAGCTGACTTACTAGCAAAGCTCGCCAGTTCGGGAAAAGGGGGCAGACAGAGGACAGTCATCCAGGAGACTCTGAGGACACCTCGAACTGCCACAAATAATATGGCAGAAGTCCAGCAAATTAGTATTTCGGAGGGGGTGAAGAGGAGTCATTGGTCGTTGACTCAGGAAACGTTAAAAACACCCAGAATAAGCACGTACCCAATTTCTTGGGAGATGTCGTTGCAGGTTTACCTAGTCCAAGGGGGCGAAACCTAGATGACACCTTACAAGCGTTACTTGGCTGACGGGATACTATCGTTAGAGCCTTCAGAGGCTAGAAAAATTAAGAAAAATTCGAACAAGTACACCTTGATCGATGGAGAATTGTTTAGACATGGTTTCACTCACCCTATTCTGGTATGTGTGAGTGGTGAGCAGTGTACGCACATCATGGAAGACCTTCTTGAAGGGATATGCGGGAGCCACATCGGTGGCCGATCTCTCTCATCAAAGGCCATTCACACAGGATACTATTGGCCAACCATGAGGGAAGATTACACAGGGTATGCACAGTGGTGCAAGCAGTGCCATCAACATGTTGACTGGCACAAGGCGCCTCCAGAAGAACTCAGATCGATCTATAGCCCATGACCATTTCATATTTGGGGGATCGACATTCTGGGGCTTTTCCCTTTTAGTGGTGCGGTAGATGAAGTACCTCGTGGTAGCCATAGAATACTTCACAAAGTGGATAGAGGCTGAGCCAATGGCGCAGATCACAACCCACAAGATCCAACACTTTGTGTGGAAGAACATAGTATGCCACTTTGGAATCCCAAAATGGTTGGTGTCTGACAATGGCACCCAGTTTGCAAGCCAACAGTTGGGCAAGTTATGTACAGAACTGGGAATAAAGTAGGTATTCGCATCAGTTGAACACCCCCAGACAAACGGGCAGGTCGAGTCTGCCAACCAAGTTCTGCTCAGAGGTTTGAAGAGAAGGCTGAAGAAGGCCAAAAGGACCTGGGCAGAGGAGGTTCCTAGAATTGTGTGGGCCTACCACACTACTACCACACTACCAAAGAAACACCCTTTAGCAGGAGGAGTGTTCACCAAAGTAGAGGTACCCGCATTGGCAAGGGCAGCCTTGCGACGGGCGACCAACTCAACGAATTTGTTCCTCTTCTCTGCATTGAGCACCATATTTGCATGAGAAACAACAAAACATAAGAAACTAAATCCACACAGCATGCATCTAGTGACAAGTACGAAGCAGAAACATTAAAGGTACCAATGTAGCCCTTGAGGGCCTTGGCACTGAACTCAAGCTTGATCAGCTCAGCAGTGTTACACACCACTCCCAAGCTCGAAGGAGCTAGCACACCTCACGATCAGGTGGAGCCAAGTTGTCGAGGCTCCTGGGTTTCTTGACTCCTGGTTTCTCCACCTAGTAAAGTGGCAAACCATCCAACAAGGTGGGATCATGAATGCTGCAACATATCTTCAAGAACTTCTTCTTAAAGCCCTTGTAAGATTGCTAAAAGAGAGTCAGGAAAACACTCCCTGCCACCCCATTGAAGCTCATCCACAGTTTCTTTCCGGGATTCTTAGCCTCAAAGAAGTAGAGGAAGAGGTCCACAGAGGGTGGATGGCCAAGATAGTCGCAAAGGATCGCGAAGGCTACCCAGCTGTTGGGATGTAGCTGGGTAGGTGCCACATTGACCTCTGTAAGGAGAGCGCACGCAAACCCCGAGAAGGGAAGGCGGAGTCTGATTCACTTGAAGATGGTGGTGTACATGAAGAAGAAGGGTTCTTCAGGATCCGCACGATCGTCTGCGCACACAGGAACGCCTTCCTGACAAGGTAGAACCTTTAGATACACGTCGAGTTCCTTCCCGAAGACGTGGAACTTATCGTGAGATTCACCCTGTTTGTACGTCTCTATGTATTTGAAGGTTTTCATTTGGAAAGTCTCAGCCAGAAGGTCCTCAGGTGCCCAATGGTAAAGGGTATTGTAATCGACAGAAGGAGGTGGGCTCGATGTGGTTTTTGTTATGGCCATCTCGATAAGAAAGCTAAAAAGGGAGAAAAGAAAGGAAGACAAATGAGGGTTTAGAAGAAGACATGATGTGACTCAATAAACTAGAAAAGCAGAGACTCGGAAACGAAGAACAAAGAAATGAAAAATGCAGAAAATATAAACAGTCCCAGAACAGTTATGGCATGTTATGAGCAATGAAATCATAAAACAAGAGTAATCATAGAGTAAACATAATACCTTTGAATAAATTAGGTTTCGGAGGTAGGAGTTTTTGAAGAAGAAGAGAGAGCATTTCAGGGAACGAGAAATGTTTGGAAATGCTTGAGTGAAGTAATGAAACAGTGACAGGAGCGTAGGGGTTTGAAAGGTTTAACGTATACGAAGAAGCGTAAGCACCAACGCGTTTTAGCCGTTGATCTTGCCATGTGTACGCTGATTGAAAAATATGGTGAGACGTCACTTCGGTGCACTGTTCACGTCCTATCACCCAGTGCCACGTAGGTCGTCTTGGGCGATCGCTTAGTCTCTTCACTGAAACAAGTTACATCTCAAGACTGGGGGGCTTGTGTACCGACCTGTCTTCGGGCATTGACCAAAGTCAACATGTGGTAGGACCCACTAGGGGCTCCAAGAGGAAAAGTCAATATGTTGACCGCTTCGGGTGTTTACAGGCCTTGGGCATCGCCAGCTTTGGGCGTCGACCATTATAGGGCCTCGACTGCCATAGGCGTCGCCCACCTCGAAGGCGTAACCAGTTGTCCTGAGAACGTGCTTTGGCCTAGATAGTGCCACCCCCCGATACCCACAGGTAGAAATGACCGTGGAGGGGGCGGCATAGAAGGAGGCGGCACGGTAGAGGCCTGGAGGCCTCGGGCCTCGGTATGTCAGGAAGAGAGCATAGCTGAGAAAGGTGGATTTAAAGCCACACCTTCAGTATCAGTAAGAAGAGCCCCAATCCACGACTTATCCGCGCATGAGGTGTAAGAATGGAGCAGATACGACCTGTAAGAGGCCACGCCCCAGAGGGGCGTCTACATGCAGGGTACGTGAGCAACTCAGGGGACTCCCAGGGGAAGTGACTCAGAGACGGGTGCATCGGTTGGCTCCCATGCAGTCACCCCTGGGCGCGCCCGCACTCCAACAGGGCTGCCGCACACGCTAGGATACTCCTAAGTCTGGAATGCAGCATCGTGACGTGCGCTCGCTAGTAAGATTAAGTCAGAGAAGCAACGTGGCAGAAACGCGGGTAAAGGTATATAAGGAACAAGAGAAACAACATAAGGTACGTTTTCCAAATACTCTGTCATTTGGCAAACTACACGCACTTGTGAACTTGAGAGGGAATAGGAGAGAATTCAGTTACGCACTTCCACGAGCACGGTTGTTGCCTTGTTCTGACACGGAGGTGCACGGTGTTTTCTGCCTCGTTTACTGACTTGAGCGTCGGAGTGCAAACAGCCGCGAGCGCGCCGTTTGTCTCTGTGTTGCAGGAAATTTTCACGGGATGATATGATTCCAATAGCAAGATATAGATGATTCTTTGACATTTTATCGAATGAACTTGAGTTCGAGATTGAATAGGCACTTTTATAGAAATGGATCAATGTTCTATGTTTCAAGAACTAACCAAAACTTGCGCCAAACACGAAAACTCATATGGAAGTCCCATTTCTTGTCAATTGAACCGATTAAAAGATGCAAGAATGCAAATGAACCGATTAAATTGTCTTAAAAGTGAAATGAACCTAACAAAGCCATAGAAAAGGAAGATGAACCGATTAAAATAGCAAAAGAAGCTAGAACACCGAATAGAATTGCAAGAAATGAACCTAAGACATGTTTAGGAGTTCATATGAGTACGAAAATGGAAGAAATAGATGGAGAAGAAAGAAGACTTATGTGGTTGTAGTTCTTGGTTGATGAACACACCACTTGAAGTGTGAAAGCTCCAAGATAAGTGTGAATTGTCGCCACTTGAGGAACCAAGGCAGTCAAGATGAGACTAGGAAGAGGAGAAGGCAAGTTCTCACTGCACTCAATCACCAATTTGGGAGAGTTTTGTTACTTAAAATTTCAATTCTGAATTTAGAAGGACCCAAGCCCTCCTTTTATAGGAGCAAGGGCCGGTCACGAGGCTTACAAAGCTTGTACCACAAGCTACCCAAAAGTCTCCTAAGCTAACGCCTATAGTGACTCATGAAGAGTCACCTTCTAGAAAATTCTAAACTAAAGCCTAAAGATGCTTTACAAAAGAGGT